>Ga0099822_1010596_pt1 | contig 11402 bp, 5 predicted proteins | sample CowpeawhiteBW_FD_76839 | JGI IMG/M metagenome (GOLD analysis project Ga0099822, IMG submission 76839) | Root nodule microbial communities of legume samples collected from California USA - Cow pea white BW | ecosystem: Host-associated > Plants > Roots > Nodule | place: USA: California | collected... | reverse complement strand
TATATATATATATATATATATATATATATATATATATATATATATATATTATAGAATTTTATTTCTATTAGGATTAAATTAAGAAAATTATGATTATACTAGTATCGTTATATAAAAATATGTTTTAGTTAGTGAAACAATTTTATTATCTCTACATTTTTTTTCAAAGTTGATAAAAAGATATTACACATTTCTAATTTCTTTAGTAATCTTTTAAAATTTTGGTGTGTTGGCATAATATATAATATACAGTTTTGAATCATGGTTATTAATAGATTTTGGTTCTATATGATTATATGACATTAGTCTTACACATGTTAGATATTTGACACTACTTTTACACAAAAACCTTAAGACAATGATATTATTGGTCTTTATTCTTATATAGTATTTAACTTGATCTATTCTATCTGACGTGGAACTTTGACTGACATACTTGGACTATTGGACTATTCTTAACATATAAGGTTTAGATTTTTAAAAATAAAATATTATAATTTGTATTATAATTATAGGTTTAAAGGTTGCATTAAGATTTGTTTGAATGAGTGGGGGTTTAGAAGGTGATTGGGGAGAAAGAAATTATGGGGGCAAGTACGCTGCTGCACACCGTGCTCTGATTGAAAGAAAACAAACGTGCATCAATAATATAAGACTTTGCAACACAATCTCTCTTCCTCCCACGTTTCGTCCTTTCAGTGGTCCAACTTAACCTTCACCACCTATATATGGCATCAATTAACTCTTCATAAATACAATCATTATCTGCATAATACTATTGGATATTATCATCACTCACATTCCATCCAATAATTGAAACATCAATTTGTTTTACTCATAACAGACCAAACATGTTGTAGGCAAATATCATAACCATGATTACAGGCAAAAGGTCATCCTGTCAAAATTAACTCCTTTCAAATTTCGAATTGACACTGCCAATGTCATACTTTTTTAACATTTGTTTACAAGTCAAAATATATATTTCAAAATAATACCTGCTGTAGCAAAAAAGAGTTAAAATTCACATTACATAAATAAAATGTTTATTAGAAGATATTAAAGAAATTTTGTATATTCAGATTCCTTCGTTTACGTGTCAGACAAAGATCTATTAGGTAAAGCAATGGTTTGTGATGTCCGATCCTTACTTACTGTGTGATTGAGGCACACAAGAAACAGGACGAGACAGCAAGAGGGACATTGTTGTTTTTTCTTTTCGATTTTGTTTTCTCTCGGTTGGAAAAGATTTATAATAAATCGAGAAATAGAACAAAAATTCAAGTCAGAAAACATGTCTCCTCATAACTGAGGTCATGCACAGATTCAAAAAGATATTTCCACTCAGTCGAGGTCTCCTCATAACCGAGGTCATGCACAAATTCAAAAAGATATTTCCACTCAATCGAGATCATTGGAGAAATCCAAAAACATACAAAACCGAAGTTATTACAGAAATTCAGAAAAATATATTCACGAAGTCATAACAAGAATCCAAAAAGATATCCCCACATGACCGAGATCATTACAAGAGTTATTATCATTTTTGTTCTTTTATTTTTGTAAGGTGATTTTAATTAAATAATGTAAAAACAAAACAACAAGCTCTACTTTTGGAACAAAAATAAAATTTCTCATTTTTCAGAGGGAGTTCTCATCCATTAAAATAACATTTTTTTAGTATTTTATTTATCACTCACGTTTGTTCCTCTTAGATTTCTTTTCTCGACAATCTCTAAAAGCAAATTAAAACAAGTATCAAGCTTGGTTGATTTGCTTTGCAGAAAAATCCAACGTTAGCACCAATACTTCTTGGTTGGTAGGCCACAGTGTTGGAGATATGTCTGTAGAAAAGTGTTGTGAGTTAAAGCTTGCACAAAAACATTATACGTGCAAATGATTGGGATGGAATAAATAATCGTTTTTATTCTCAGACTTTGTTTTACTAATTTTAAACTAATCTTTAATAATACTCGGATTCTTTTTTATACACTTGTATGATAAATATAAATAAATAATGTGAAAAATATATTTAAATTTGTTATAAAAGTTAATGTTTGAGTTTAGGGTTTATGAGGAAGAGATGGTACGCACGTAGTAACGTACTATGGAGGGTTGGATTGGATGGGACGTTTGATATTGATGAATCCTGAAAAAGAGAAAAATGAAAAATGAGTTGAGAGTAGAGTGATGTGGGCACAATGAAGCATTTTGGTACTACTACACCTTTGTCTCATTGTTAACGTTAAAGGACATTGTGGTTGGATACTCCTCTCCTTCACCCATGGGACCCTGTGTTCCACAACACTCCATTACCATCCTTCACTTTTTTCTATCACATCAAAATTCTATTTCAAATTTTCATTTTTTTCCAAAATTTTACAAACTGTTTTTCCCTTTACCTAATATTGTTTTATATTTTCTTTATGTATTAAATCTTGTTTCAAATTGTCATTCAAATTGAAACGTGTTAAATAAAACATCACTGTGAAATATTTTTTTTACACGTAAACAAATGTTATATAATTAGTGAACTATATTTATTTACTTTTAAATTTTAAAATAATTATATCGAAATATTTTTTGACACGTAAACATAATTAGATTATGTAAATTATATTTATTAAATTTTAAATTTTAAGACAGAATTATGTTGAAGTTTAAGGTAATAATAAATTCAAATTTCATCCAAAATCATATTTATCTCTTTTTTTACTAATCTACTTCTATTTCTTTTCTTCCATCAAAATGATGGAAAAGATCATCCTCACATGTTACGGCTCAAACTAAAGTAGTTTGTTTGTTTTGTTAAGAATGTTTTCAGGTGTGAAGATCAATATAAGAGAGATGAAGAGGATGGATTTGAGTGGATAAGAAGTTAAATTTATATTGTTCAATTTTCTCACTTTAAGAGATTTGGAGATGAAAATGAATAAATTTACAATTAAAATTTATAAAAATTTGTAATAAATTAAAAATTAAGTTTAAGAAGAAACCAAAATTACCAAATTACCCTTAATTTTGAAAGTAATTTAAAATTATAACTAAATAAGTTAGATTTATTTTATAAAAAGTATCAAAATAAATAAATTAAAATAAAATATTTTAGTAAACAAATATTTATAAAACTAAATTGAATTAAAAAAATAAAAAAAAGTGAGGGCATAACTATAATCTTATGTGTATCACCTTCAAGTCTATGATCGAACATAAAAGAATCTGGCTATTTTTTCCTTTCGCTCTCCATCAAATCCATAAAAAATGAAAAAATATATCAACTTTGAATCATTGTTCTCTTTTTCCTATATGAACATTAAATACCTTAAAGTGAAAAGAGCCTAAAGTTTACATGAGATCATGAGATTTCTTACCAACTTCAACTTTATGATGAAATAAGGAGAAAGAAGATCCAAAATGATCTTCATTTATGTATTGGAACCCTGTATTACTAGACCGTTGTTACTGGTGGCTCTGGTACGAAAGGTTGAAACAAAATAAAATGGAACAATTTTATTAGTTGATGGAAAGATATTTTGTGGATATGAAAAGCAAATCGAGGTGACAAGTGCGAAAGTTAATGTTATTATTTGTACAATAGGAGGCGGTGTGCTTATTTCTACAACTATACCACTGTTTGGCCGAAAGGAGGATTTTTTTACTGTCACGGAAAGTGCATTGTGCAATGTTTTATTCCCAATTGCGGCGAACTAAAGTTAAAACATAAAGACCATCAATTATTGTTCCAAGTAAAACTCTGATCTGACTCAAACAGACATGAGTTCTTTGCAGGTTAAAGCAGAGGCTCCTATTAAATGGCTTTGTATTGAAAAATGGATACGTAGATGAGTTGACAAGCCAGATTACGTTTATGTTAGAGGTGATGAAGCGGTTCCAAAAGCTGGAAAGACCCGGCTTTACCGGATCCTGTCCTCTGGGGGAAACCACAAAATACACATGAAATGAAACAGTGTTTATAGGCCAGGTTGGTGTTTCAAAGTTTAAATTTAAGAACATTAGGTGTTTGTTGTAATGATTTAAAAGATATGAAACAACAAGAAACTGCACAAAAAAGTTTAAAAGAAAGTAATTGGCTACACTGGTTTTCCCTATGTTGCCACTTCTAATTTCAATTGTTGGCAAATCGGTTACTAATCTCCCCAAAGACAAACTAAGAATACTATCATATAAACTAATGATACAAATTTTGAAAGGGGAGAAAATAAAAAAGAAGTTGCTATACTATAAATCTTAACACGGTGAATAGTGTTGAATAAGCCTATTGGCTTCCCTAAGACCACTGAAGTAAGCTCCATGAGTTGTGGAATAATGGGTTCTGTGGGTTGCTTCCCCTGCAAACAAGATTTGAAGTGGTGGTGAAGCAGAAGGGTGGCTGCTACTGCTGCTACTGCATTTTGGCAAAGGTTCTGCCATTGTATCAAAATCATCTCCACTTGATCCAACTGCCACATGACTGTATGAGCCTAAAAACAAAGGATCTGTTCCCCATTGGCTCTTCAACACTTTACTGAATTTAACATTGTATTCGTGGGAGTGCTTTTCAGAATTCACATTCCCGTTGCAAAACTCAACTGAATGTGACAGGAAGCATGAAACTGTGTCTGAAACCCCTTTAATGATCTCTTCATCTTTGAGTGACTCAAGTGCCAGAGCTTCTTCCCCGGCAAACCAAGATAAGAGGACACTAGAGTTGTTGTAGATAGGACAAAGAGTAGCAGTTTTCCTCATCCACCAGGGTATTTTCTTGTGCCTCAACTCAGAGTTTGGTGAATGGAAAACCATTTGCAAGAAGGGGAACCCTCTGGGGTGTTCCTCTCTTCTCCCATGAGGAGGACTCAATTGCATGAACAACTTGTTAACAACACCAAAACCAAGCCTTGAAATAGCCTCAACCTTAAAAGAGGGTAGAGGGGGATGGAACATCGACATACCTGAATCACCATCATCACGGATAGAAGCCTTCAACACCCCCAGTGAAACCGTGACAATGACATGATCCGCAGACATAATAGAGCCATCAGAGAAATGTAGCACCACGGGCCTAGAACATGTTCCGTTGGCCTCGTGTCTCTCGGGTTGCCATTCGATTCTTGTGACTTTTCTTCCCAACTGAACTGAACCAGGTGGTAGCACAGACGCTAACGTTTCAATTATGCTCGAGTAGCCTCTAGCAATTGTGATTTCTTCACCCGGAAACATTTGGTATTCACTTTCTGCGCCATAATCCAAAGTCAACAAGTCAGAAACAGATGTACAAGTCCTCTGCGTGTTCTCGTGCATGGCAAAGATTGCTTCATCAAGCAACTTCCTATTCCACTTTCCGAACCCTTTCAGCTCCTTTTCCTCTTTTGACGAACCCCAATAAGCATCAAGGCCTTGTCTGAGAAAAGAACCGATGCTGAGGATTCCGCTGTCGCCGTTGGTTGTTGGTGTTGACATCTTTCCCTGAGCATGCTCCATGAGACTGTTGAAAAGCTTGGTGATGGGGTGGACAAAGGAAGGGGTTAGCACAAAGCCACCTTCAGCAATGGTGGTGGCCTTGTTGTCGTTCCCATCCATGCACTCCCAAGGCTGGTCAGACTCAAGTGCATGGATTTGTTGAGCTATTTTGTGGATTGGACTTCCTTCAATTCCATGGATCCAAGTAGCACCCATCTCAATCCGGTCACCACCAAACTCTGAACTGTTGATTCTCCCACCAATCCTGTTTCCACCTTCCACAACACACACCTCAAACAAGTTCTTTGAGGCACTCACACTGTGAAGCCTGTTGGCAGCAGTGAGCCCCGCCATTCCTGCTCCTATTATCACAATCCGTGCCTTCTTCACCGCCATTGTTACCACCTAGCTTTGCTTTTTGTCACACCAATGAAACAAGTGGTGTGTGTGTGAGTGTATGAGTATGAAGGTGAGATTTCAGTAACTGGCAATGGATTTATAAGTGGGTGATTTGTTGTTTTGTCAAGATTCAAAAGTACTTTTCGAAAATAAAATGTTACAAACCAAAATGAATTTGAAGTGACATACTATGTTTCAAAAACAAGTTTAAAGAAGAGACACGTAATCATTTAATTAAGAGACTTTGTTCATTTACCTTTTTCTAGTGACTTCTTTCCGCACACTATAATTTATTATGCCCTAATAAAGACACGGCGCTACTTTTGCTTTTTCTCTCTGTAAGACTACAATTATTCAAGTCATTTTCTTTTACTAATTCTTCTCTAATTATAATTGAAGGTTCACCTTACCGTGTAAGTAAGAATCGGAATTACAGTTTATAATAATGTAGGGAAAGGGGGCCATGTTGAATGTTTTGAAGTAAAAATGGTAAAAAAGTAAATATGGAGCAGAAGTTAGAAGCAGTGCGTAGAGTAATAATTCAAAGAAAGGTACTGTGATCAGCACTGAGCCACATAACCTGTGGCCCTCTTCACACCGTCCAGAACAAACAAATTTAGTTGTACAATACAGAGACAATTTTTAGAGTAAAGGAGAAAACAAATTTGATAACCCACTATTCTGCTTCGTTTCAAAAGGAGTGGGATGAAAAAGAAAAAAGAAAAAAAAATTGTTTGAATTGGAATTCTTACATCAATATAATGTGAACTTAGAAAAACTTACAAAAAAAAGAATTAACTCGGTGGAAGAGGAGAAGATTACTCTGGAGGTACTGTGATGTGTAGTGCATTTGTTCATCGTATTGTTTTCTATAGTTCTTCAAACGTTTTTATATATTTAGCTTTCTTTTCAGCACATCCAATATCTAATTTAATAATCTTATTTTTCACTTTTTCTTTCACCTCTACAACAATTGATGATGTTTGTAACATAATGCACTTTGAGTTTGTTCATTCAATCCAACAAGCCCATACAAGTTCCTTTCACATCTTTTTTAGCAATTCATTTCAAACACATTTCATTTACTTTTCTACCAAATGTAGAAGGTGAAACATTTGTGTCTTTTTGTGTGTGGATTGTTACTTTACCTCATATACATGTTCATGATATTTTTCCTACAAAATAAAAACAACATTATTATATTATTACAAATTTTCAAACATCATGGACCGATGGTGATACAAAAATTAATAAGTTTACTTTAGGAGACCACTAAAATCAGTGAAACAACGACTAACATAAGAAAACAATGATAGAAAGTGGTGCAACACATACTCAAACCTCATGTTGAGTTATGAGGTGGCCTAATGGTGAAATTAGAAAAATGGAAGAGGTTCTGAATTCAACTCTTTTTACTAATATTTGTGAGTTATAAGATTGGTTTGATGAATTTAAGAAGGGAAAGTGAGAGAGATTGTTGGTTCAATTTCTCTCACTACCACGTATTAAGAATCACAACTATCAAATCAAAATATGTCTTAAAATTTAAAAAATACTACATATATGTCTTAATCTACACTTATTTGGGTGTTAAAAAGGAGAGTAAGGGAGAGTAAAAAGTTAATTGAGAATTGTCCTTGCAAAAGATCTGAGATATTAAAAAATGAATAGATATTAGTTGTTAATATTTTTGTTAGTGGAAGATTTTAAACTCACAACTTCTTTCATCTTTTCTTCCAAACTCACTAAAACCTTATGAGTTTTAAATGATAATGGGAAAATTAAACTTACAACTTCTCTTACATTTTTTCCAAACTTTAACATTAGTTCACTTTATAACTTCACATTAATAAATATTTTAAATTTTAATAGAAATATAATAGAAAAATTAAACATATTTAACTCAAAATCTTAAAGTGTTATCTTAAATTTTTACTTCATATATTACCCAAACTTTCTAACCTAACAAACCTCCAACCTTTACACCTTTTCATTTCGCAATTTCAGTAAAATTAGGGAAACATAACATTAAAGTTTGTAACATGTAAACTCTTAACTTTGTGATTCTTGTTTTGTGAACTTGCTTCTTTCTAAATAGTTTATTTTTATTAAGCTCTTAAGGTTGTGGTTACGTGGATAGACTCGTATTTAATAAAAAAATAAAAATATTATTTAAAATAAGAAATTTAGGCTATTAAAATAATCTAGCAATGAATTATGGAATAAAAAATTATTTTTTATTAAAAAATATTAATATATCCATATCTTAAGTCGCTTAAATGCTATTTTAGAATATATTTACGTAATATATAATTTTAATCTTAAATAAGAGTATTCTACCACAGCTGAATCATAAATAAAAAAATCTTACTTTTTCGCTTTTTTATAATTTTATTATATTTTTCAAACTAAATTAAAAAAGTAATCATATGAAACTTGTTCAACATGCTATTTGGATGGATTATACTAAAGTCTACAATTCAAACAGAACATGGATCGAAGTCTCCATTGCTTCGAAAGATATTTTTGAGAAGGGTAAATAGATGAATTTGAGAGGATTGAGAAAAGAAAGTGAGGTTGTTTGTTTAAAAGGGTGGAGTGGTGAAATTGAAGAGATTTGAAGATAAAGTTGACGAAAATTTGTGAAAGATTTAATGAATATAATAGATATAAAATAATATTTTAATAGATAAAATTGTTAGATTACATTTTGACTCTTATGGTTAAAATTAGTATAAAATAAAATAAAATAATTATTATTAGTTTTAGTATTATTATTATTAGTTTTATTATTAATATTAATATTGATATTATTAGTTTTAATATTATGATTATATTATTAATGTTATTATTATTAATTTTATTAATTTTCTACAAATTTTAATAATAATTATTATTATTATTAATTTTTTTAATAATTTTAATTCTACAATTAAAACTAGTAATTTATTAGTATTAGTGTTATTATTATTATTAATATTTTAATTATTATTATTATTTCTATATGTTTTTATTTACAAATGAAAATAGAAGGGTTAAGGGTATGGGTAATGAAACACTTATTTAAAATTTTCAATTTGTGTATTTAATAAACTGTAAAATATTAATTTAAGTTCTACAACAAGTATTTTTTTATTTTCTATCTTTATTTCAATATTACTTTGTTAGTTCTTGTTTGACATATTATTACCTTTCTTTTATTAATCTTTCACTTTGTTTTTATCATAATAATTAATATATCTTTTATTATAGAAAAGATTTATATATTACTCTTCAATAATTTGAATGATATAACAGTAGTATCAAAATAATTAAAAAAGTAAATATGTTATTATACGTTATACAGAACATAAAGAAATATATATATATATATATATATATATATATATATATAAATATAGCTTTTTAATAATTTAGAGTATAATAAGTATTTTAAATAAAAAATTTTATTAACAAAAAATTACTGTTAACAAAAAAAATCATTTTGAAGTCATATGTAACTGTAATTGTCAAAGTTCATGTAATGACGTCTCTTGCCTTCCTAATCTCTTCAAAATGAGAGGATGAGAATTTTGAGGTCTCCTTCAAATTCATCTTCCCAAATCAACTCAGATCCTTTGAATCAAACACTGAAGTCACTCTCAAATCCGTCCTTACTTATGCATCTAGACACCCTCCCTCGTATTCATCCCCGAAAGCAAACACATCTTTAAATTCTGTGTCTCCTGAGAACAGTGAAAGATCTTAACAAAAATGGTTGGGGGAGCTAAAATAATACATCAAAAATTTATATATTTAATTATTATCACTAATAAAATAAAAATGAATACATAATTTAGTATAACAATAACTAAAAATAAATCACACATATCAAAATTGTCAAAAGAAAATTCAATAATAATCAAACCACACTTAAAATCCAGTTATAAAAAACACAAAGTACAATATATTTTTTCTATTTTCATAAAATAAAAAATTAATATACAAGATGCTGATTAAATAAATGATTAAACTAATATTTTACTATCAAAGTGAGACAAGAGAGAATGACCTTCTTCCTTATTTTTTCGAGAATGGAAGAAAACAACTGAGAGATGAGAGCAAAAATAATAGATTTTTTTCTCTTCAGAAACAAAAAAAGATAGGTGAGAACAATTTGTGAGAAACAGACATATAATGGAACCTCAATTAAAATTCGGTTATAAAGAAATACACAGCATAATATTTTTTCTTTTATGTTCATAAAATAAAAAATTAATATAAAACAGGTTTATTAAATAAATTATTAAACTAATATTTCACTATCAATTGAGATCAAATAATTACCTTCTTTTTTTTCTCTCTTGTGAATGGAAGAGAGTAGAGGAGAAATAAGAGCAAAAATGATAGATCTTTTTCTCTTCAAAAACAAAAGTAAACAGCTGAGAATGAGATATGAGAATAATTTGTGAGAAACTCAAGACATATAATGGAACCATAATTAAAATTCGGTTATAAAAAAACACACAGTACAATATTTTTTCTTCTATATTTATGAAATAAACAATTAATATAAAAGAGGATCATTAAATAAATTATTAAACTAATATTTTACTATCAATTGACACCAAAGAATGATCTTCTTCTTTTCTTCCACGAGAATGGAGGAGGACATAAGAGAAATAAGAGCAAAAATAATAGATATTTTTTTTTTAAATTAAAAAGAAAAAACAGATGAAAATGGAATATGAAAACAATTTGTGAGAAACTCAAACCATAATAAATAAATAAAAAAAATATCTTGATAATTTTTTTTATTCTTTATTTTTATTATGTTTAATTTTATATTTTATTATTTATTAGCATTAATTATTATGTTTATAAAAAAAATAAAATATTTAATTTAATCATAATATATTTTTTAATATCTGTAATATTTAAACAATTTAAAATATATATAACATAAAAAAAATTCAAAATTTTTGGGGCCATGACCCCTGCCCTTATGGTGCTCCCCCACTACCAGAGAATTATGAATTTTCGGTGGGAGCTTCTTCCTACACCTCCAAAGAATTCTACGGCACCTCCAAAAGAATTTAAATTTCCTATAACACCCCTCCGAACCTTTTGACTTTTAAACGGTAAAATTTTCTCATATTTTGAAATCCGGTAAAATTCTTAACCGGCTTTCGAAATCCGGTAAAATCTTTAACCGGCTTTCGAAATCCGGTGAATAGTGTCAAAAAAATTTAAAATTGTGAACCGGCATTGGAAGTCCGGTTAAATGATTTAAAGAATTCAAATTGAATTGTCTACCGGCATTCGAAGTTCGATTGAGCCTTTAACGAAATTCTAAATCAATTTTTTTTTTAAAACAACATTCATAGTACAGTTGATGATTTTAATTTTCTTATTTTCTTATTTGATTTTTTATAAGATTTAATTTCAATTGTTTTATAATTTATGTATTAATTATTTAATTTTAGATTATTTATATTTTATATAAGTACATTAAATAAATTTTTATTAATTTAATTTTTGTAGTTATTTTTACTTTATTAATTTTT
>Ga0099822_1010592_pt1 | contig 11405 bp, 5 predicted proteins | sample CowpeawhiteBW_FD_76839 | JGI IMG/M metagenome (GOLD analysis project Ga0099822, IMG submission 76839) | Root nodule microbial communities of legume samples collected from California USA - Cow pea white BW | ecosystem: Host-associated > Plants > Roots > Nodule | place: USA: California | collected... | reverse complement strand
TTTTCATAGAGAGGGTCATCATGTTCTTGGTTTGCCATTGAGCAAATAGCAAGGAACTAGAACAATCTCTGCAGTTTCTATAATTTTCTGCTGTTTCACAGATAAGGCTACTCTTCTTATTTATACACGCGATTTTAAGAGCAAGAGCCATGTCAGACTTGTCAAACCTAAAAGTCTTAAAATGAAATTGACTCGTATGTTTACTATCTTTTATGCTTGGATAGGAAATTTTTAGTTGAAATTATAAGAATTTATAAAAGTTTTAAAAAATTTAATTTCTATATTAAATTAATAGTGTTTTATTATTTTTTTCACGTGGTCTTTATTGTGGGGATATCATCGACTCAGTCAGATTCAATATCATATTTTTCTAATAATTGTAGTGTATTTTCTTGGTTTAAATCCTCATAACGTACTCATAAAAGGAAAAGAGCACAAACCAAATTAAATGCCAAATTAGTAATCGGACAGAAGAAAATTTTCAATGACGATAGCAACTTTCATCCATCGAAAACGAACTTTCATGCTCCAAATACTGTCTTCGTTATGTTTAATGTTCAGCAAGTACATCTGAAATAATTCATTATGATGATCTTTAACGTAATCTCGTAATTGATTATATTTGATCCACGTTCAATTTGGGTCATGCATCTCTATTTGATATATATGTTGTGTATAATACTTTAGGTACTTTAACAATAATTATCAATAAAAATATTTTTGTATTTGATCATGGACCTGTTTTTTACTTAAATAATTTTAATAGTGAGTAATTAAAAATAAATAAAGTAATATTTTATTATTTAAACCAATAAACTAATATTTTCAACTTTTTCCTCTTTCATTCTCCCTGCTCTACTATAATAGAGACTCTCTTCCAGAGCTTGTTTATTTGATAAACCTCTTCTAAGTTTTAAATTGTTGTAATAATTTTTCTATTATTTTCGTGTAGAAAATGAAATTAATTAACGGGTGTTGAGCAAAGTATTTGCATGGTTACGTTATGTATTTTCTTAATGTGTGTTAAAATAGTTAAGTACATATTAGTTTGAAGGGTTAAATATGTTTTTGATCCCTTGACTTTCAGTGAATTTTAGAAATAGTCCACTTCGAAACTTTAAACCAATTTAGTTCTCCATATTTCGAAATACGTGAATTTAGTCATTTTAATCAAATTTTATTAAGTTTATTTGATATTTCAAGCGCGTTTCATAATAGTATTTGACTTAACATTAAAGCAGAAATGTGTCAAACAGTATAAACAACTCAAATACAATCATGAAATATGTACGAAATATCAAATAAACCTAACAAAATTTGATTAAAAGGACTAAATTCACGTATTTCGAAAAATGAAGAACTAAATTAGTTCAAAATTTCGAAATTGACTAATTTCAAAATTGACTGAAAGTTAAGAGACAAAAAATATATTTAACCCTAATTTTAAATCCATGCCTTTTTAAACCAGTATTTACGCATAGATCGGTGTTTGTTTGTGTATTTTTTACGTTAGTAAATATATATTATATTAAAAGAGATTTAGATATATTATATTAAAAGAGATTTAAATGCTTCAGCAAATAAATGAAAAATATTTTCATTTTTAATTAAATTTTGAATAGAATCAAAATGAAAAGTTATATATAAATTTAAAAAATCAATATATCTATAAAATGGTAAAGAGTAAATATAAATGATAGAACATGCGTACAAATATAGAGTTCATTATTTAGAGATACACATGATAAGAATGAAAAATATGTAAAATAGACTTACTAAAATACAAAATAATGTATAAAATATTAATTTAATAATTTAATGTGTATTGTATTGGAAATATTTTAATATAATTTAAAAATGTAATTAAAATATTATCTTACAATTACTAATATTTTTAAGGAATTTTAATTTTATGGATAAATGTTATTCATAGTTTATGACTTTTTTTATTACAAATGAATATTTTATTTAATCGGACTTATTATAATGAATTCTTGTATCTTCTTTTTCTATCTGTAAATACTACCTAGATACATGAGGAAAGACACAACAAATACTATAGTTTTCTCAAAAGTGTTACTCTTTTTTTCTGTATATTATCTCTTAAAATAGTGTTATTCAGAAGGTTCAGAGATCATTCACCGCACTCAATCGATCTAACAGATTGTTGGATCACGGGAAAGGAGTGTGGACGTTTTCTCTCTAAGGATAACACTATGCATGCCTCAACCTAGGTTATTTATATTCCTTCCCTCAATCATATTTTATCTTTTCATGTTATTATAAATGTTTGGTCTTTGATTAATATTCTTTCTTTCATATACAATATTATTTTTGCTCTAATAATTATTATTATATTTTTCATAATTTTATTATTAGTTATGTTATTTGTTTAATCATTTTCTAACATATTGCTAGACTTGTCTAATTAAAATATTAATATATTCGTTTAATATATAGTGTTAGACTCGTCTGATAATGTGGATAAAGTTACGTAATGTGAATTTACGTTCTGAGGTTTGTTGATTCGGGATGCACCAATGTAGGAAAGGGTTTCTGCCGCGATTATTTTAGCCACTTGGCCTTGGTTTAAGACCCGACGCATATCTAGCTGAGGTAAAAAAGATTCACCTTTCTGCCTCAGTTCTTACCCGAGACATATCTCATCATTACTACATCGGTTCTGATGGCAACCAAGGCATAAAATGCGTTAAGAATTAAAAAAAAAAATCAGGTTTAGGAATCAAACATGCCATCATTGACAAACTCACATAGAACCAAATCGCAAAGCCAGAAACCTCCAAGAACACGAGCACGCATAGTATGAGAGCCTCACTGGAAAATGCCTAATCTCCTTGCTTTTCAACCACCTATAGTGCAACATCTCATTGACCCAGAACGCATATTCACCAGTTTGCGAAACATCAACACGCTCATCGTCGTCAGCCTGCAGCGATGTCACTTCGCGAAACACCACCACCTTGTGCATCCAAACTCTCGTGCCAACAACCATTGAATCAACCACTATTTGAAGTTCACCTACACCAAAACATGAGGAAACATAGCAAGACGAACCCCAACCTTACAGGAAAAGCACCCAAGAAAATGGATTGTGTAAGAACCGTGAGATTTAATTAATTAATTAATTAATGCGGGTAGTAGAAGCCTTTATGGAATTAAATTCTGATTGGTATGACATGGAAAAGTACTAGCTCAAGTGGTTGAGAGTACTTGGTTATGTGAGAGGACTTGGGTTTGAGTCCTATGTATGTCATTTATGTGTTATTTAATTATTATTGTTTTAATAATATGGTTGAGTATGTTGAATGATGACATAATGATTGAATTGTATTAGTTAGCAAGAAAAATAAATTGGCATGATGGTTTAGCATTAACTTAGCATGGTTGTGGGTTCAAACCTTGGTGAACCCAAGTTAAACTTTCTTTTTGCCAATAATTCTTTTGGCATGAAGGTGGAAAGACATAGAAACCCTAGATGGTTAAGGAGGAGCCATGGGTAGCTGAAAAACATACCATAAATGGTAATTAACATCACCATTATGCCATTTTCGTTTTTGTGCAATTAAACCACATTAAGGTCACATTTAAAAGGCTAAATTGTGGTGAGAGTGAGGGTTATGGCAAGCTGGGATTGTACTCAGAATTAGAGCACACAAATTAGAGAGTGGTGAGGTTTGAGTGAAGAATTGGAGCTGAATTGGTGAGGGAGAGAAGCCATACATTGATCAAAGGAGGAGGCAGAAAATTTCAAGTTTTAGCAAAGGAAATCAGGTTAAGGGAGCTAAATTACGTTCTATTTGTTGCTTTTATGTCTAAATGTATGAGTTATATCATGTGTATGTGTGATCTTTCGTCGTTTGCCTTGAAATTCGGGTTTCTGAAAATTTTCTAGAAATCGCCTAGCGGGCTATTCATAGCCGCCAGGCGACGCATGATAATCCTGATGTTTCTGGGTTTCAGAGATGGAATTGCCTGGCGGCACTTGCTTGATTGCCAGGCGACGCTGGCTGCTCAACCCAATTTTGGGTTTTTCTGGATGAAGGGCCAGGCGGGTTTGATTGAACCGCTAGGCGACGCGGGTTTGTGGCTTGATTCTTCCTATTCTGGGCGTTTTGGGTGATTTTGATCAGAGGGGAAACCAAGGCTAATTGTTGAAGGATGATTTGATGTTGGATTGTATTTGAATTTCATGTAATGGATGATTAATTCGAATGGAACAATGATAAGGTTAGAAATATTGGGGATTTTACTGATAGACAAATTAGTGTGGAAATTTTAAGAGGAAATCATAGGGGATGAGTGTGGTTTGCACATTGGATTGTATACGAATGAGTTAGAGTGTGAACTAGGAGAAATTGGACATGATGAAGGCTAAATGGGGAGATTTAGGATTTATTGTAGGGAGGGGGATTCTGGAAAATCCAGAACTCATACGCACCACCTGGCGGCATAGGATCTACCGCCAGGCGCTATTGCAAAGATATCTCTCTCTACGTGGCTGCTGATATATTGAAGGCTCTGCGATTTTGGAAAGGTTAGGATGTTTTTTATATGCGGGTGTAGAACAAATATTGGATAGCAATTGTGGGAATGAATTATGCAAGCGAGGAGCAAGAATTAATTATAAGGAGCTTGTGGTTGAGGTGTAGAATTAATTATAGGTCCCATAGGTATAATCAGCCAGGTTGATGGATTAACTTCAAGCATTTTGGACTAATTGGTAAATAGAGGAATTCAGATCATGTTGGAAATTCAGGAAGAGAAAATAGTATGGTGTTGTCTTGGGGTAAAACACGCAGAGTTCTAGTGTTAAAGGAGAATGAACGTGCTTTGGGTTGATGTAGCAATGAGAAATGGTAGTAAGTTTAGTTGGGATGATGCCTTTGGTCTAAAAGAAGTAACATGGTGGTTATTTAGTTGCTTTGAATGGTGGTATGATTCAGAGTGTGACTTGTGTCAATTGGTTAAATATGATAATGAGTTACAAGAAAAGCAAATTGGGAACTCTAGATTGGGACGAATAGGATTGACAATCATGTAATGCCTTCTGGGAGTATCTAAGATGATTGAAATTATGTATGAAAAGTATAAACCAGTACAATTTGAGATACTGGTATAGCGCCCGGCGGTAGGGGATGGATTGCCAGGCGATAGCGAGAATGACAATGGTTCCTGGAACGCTTACGCCTGGCGGCGTGGGGGATCCCGCCAGGCACGGTCTGCAGCGTGGAGATTTTCAGAGGTGCTACGCGCCTGGCGGTATGCGTCACCCACCAGGTGGTCTGAACGCAGCAGCGCCTGGCGGTACGTGTCCCCTGCCAAGCGATTTTGTTGCTGCAACATTGGTTTGTTGAATCTATATGTGTGATCTACAAGGCTTCTCGTGATGCTTCAAAGGTGAAATTTTTGGGTTCCTTGAGTTGTGACTCAGAACATATCCCTTGAGTTGTGGCTCGGGATAGGGGTTAAAGCACATGATATTCCTTGAGTTGTGGCTCGGAATAACATCTCTTCAATTGTGGCTTGGGATTACGGATGAACACGGGGAACTCTTGAGTTGTGGCTCGGGTTGGCGAGTGTTGCCGGTGTGAGTGTGCTGGTTGTGGCTAGTACGGATGGGTCCGATAGATTGCCCTCCTCAGTTGTTAACTGACGAGTTTCGTAGTCTTGGGACGTTGCGAACTAGATTCGTATTTGGAAACTCCACTTGGCGTTATAGTGTATGATCCGTAGCATGGTTTCCCACAGTGCTCTATCGGTTGTGGTCGATAGGTATGACAACAAGTCATCTTGAAGTGATCACTAGCAAATGTAGAACACGAATAACCTGGTTGTGGCCAGGTGGTATGAATTAAAAGAATGGAAGCCCTTTGGAATTATTGTGTTGTTTATATTGATATGTTGTATATGTGTATACAATTTATATATGCTTTATTTGTTAAGCTCACCCTATCTGTTTGTGTTTGACGATGATCGTATGCGTGGTACACATGAGTAGAGGATGTTGATGCAGGTGGTTCTGGTGGAGCTCAGCTACGGAGAGGAGATAGCTCGGGAATCTTATGTTTTTATTTTTATTGGTTTTCAAATAAGTTGTAAACCCTTATGGGTGTTTTTATAACATTATGGTTTTGTGAATTATGGATTTGAGTACTTTTTATTTATTTAATAAAGTTTAAATTTCTCACGTTTTGGGAAATGAGGTATTATTAAATGCAGCGTATTTATTTATTTCCTTTATTTTATTAAAAATTTGTAATATCTTGACGGGATGTTATAGATTGAAACTGCAAAACAAAAATGAAAAAAAAAACACAACTTGCGGACGAAGGTGGCACAACTGCTATTCTCATCGGAGGAGGCACAATGCCGACAACAGGCGGAGGAGGCTGGCACGTCGGCAGATCTGCGATGGTGGGTCGCAGGATTTAACAAAAAATATGAGATTTCACACACCAAAGGTTGTTTTCGTGCACCAGGAAGAAGATGAATCTGTTTATGAATTTAGGGATATTCAACCTACCTTATGCCTCGGTTCAATAAAAAGTCGAGGCATATCAACATCAATATCTTCTGCCTCGGGTCCTAACACCCGAGGCCATAGAGTCCAACAAAAAAAAGAAAAAAAATAGTAGGCCATTTTACTACCTTAGGTGAGTAACAAACGAGGCATAAACTGACTTTACTGCCTCGGGTCAGTAACAACTAAGGTATAAAGTTTTTGTTTTAAATTCAAAAATTCAAAGTGGCGGGAGGGAGAAAAATTTGGAGACGCTTTAGGCCTCGGGTCCCTCAGAACCGAGGCATAAGATAGGTTTTTGCTTCGGGTCAACTGATGATCGGGGCATAAACCGTTGCATCAATTACAAAATTGTCACCGCTTATTTATATGCCTCATTTATGCTATAACTGTGGCATAAAGCCCGAGTTAGAAAGCCCAAAGTGCACTAGTGATGCCAGATGAATGGTTCCTTGTATTTATGAATGCAATAACAGTGTTTCTTAGTCTGGGTGACTCAGAGGATGGATTTTTGATGATGAGCTAATACATGTTCTTCTTTTTAATCTTCCTCCTCTCTCCTTTTTGGTCTGTGTGTAGCTCTCAAAATTCTCTGTAATGACATGAGTGTGAAAAAGTCTCTTTCGAGTTTGGAGATTTTTTATGATTCTCTAGCAATGCCAAATGTGAATGGAGATAAATTTTTGAGGGTGCCAAGAGAAAATGCATAGGCAGAGGATATGAAATTTGGGTTTTTTCTTCTTGCACCCCCAATTTTTCTTCCTACATCCCAACTTTTTATAATTCCACTACTATCCTTTTGGATTGTAGTTATCGGCTTTCAAAACTCGGTGTTACCGATTTTCAGAACCCGATGCTATCGACTTTTAGAACCCGGTATTACCGTTTTACAGAAACCGGTGTTATGGGCTTTCAGGACCTGGTATAGTTGGTTTTCAGGATGCAGATGTACTGATTTGCAAAATTCTGTTTGGACAATTTTAATTTTTTTTGTACTTTTTTGTGTTATTGGTTGGCGACCCTCAAGCCCTTGTTGACAAGCCACAAGTTGTTGGAGAAGTGAATATGAGTACTAAGAAGGACTTGAATATCCTCGAGGTCCATATGATATCTCCTTACTTAATTGTTATTAAAATCACATGTTCATGCTTCCTCATCTACCTACAATGGGAAAATTTTGTCCTATTGTCCATTTGGATATTGTTGGTGCTATGACACCACTAATTTAGTTGTTAGGGGTATTCTGCACGAGCTTACTTGTTGGATTTTATTAAGTGTATAATTTGTGCGGACAAGAGTGGAACATACATTACTGTCTCATATCTATTGTTATTCAGAGATCTTACGAAATGTGGTGGATATGCATGGCGAGTCGTTGCATTGGTTCACATGTACCCAACGTTGCATGATATCCTTGATGATGTACACGTACGGAGAAGAACAAAATCATTACGCAGCCTACGAGTGAGTAATTTTATTTACATAATCATTATAACACTTTCATTAGATAACATTCGTATGTTTTTACTTGTTACCCTTGTAGGATGCACTAAGACGCGTTGCGAGCATTATAAAGATGATGTGCGGAGAGTAGTTAAGGAGATCGAAACGTTTGTGGTCGATGTTGATCTTTATTAGGGATGACAACGTGGTGGTAAGGCAAGACGAATTTAGCTATCCCATACCCATCATTGATCTTTATCTTTTTAAATTATAGTATTTCGTCATGGTTGAATATGTCACGAAATTTATTCTTTGAGTGACCGGTTACAAACCAGCTGAATTGAAAAAATGTGTCAAAATCTTGCATGATCTGTATTTGTTAAGAAAGACAGAATCCTTCAAAGCTGAGATAAGTACAAGCACCAAAAGTTCAAATGCGTTGCAAACCTGTCTTCCCCTCCTTATATACCCAATTGTTACTTTGAAGGTCTTTAAAATGCATAGGACTCAATTAACATATTAGATTGTACAGCTTATTGTTCATCTTGAGGCTTGAAGGAAACACAGCACGCAATTTTGATGGTTACTACTGAACAATTGTAACAGTCTTCGTAGGATGTATTAGGAGAATTATGTGTAGGATGAGGTAAAAATTACATAGTTCATTGCTTAGGATTTTATACGAACAAAGTTACCTTGTGAAAAATCGTCTTTGGCATCATTGATCCAACTGATGGTTGCAATCTGGGAGACTTTGTGATTCAACTAATAAAGAATGAGGGTTTCACTGTGCTTCTAGACAGCATATCAGTGGCGTTGATCTTGGGATTTAAGGATGTTATCATCATTAAATTTGATTACTTTTTTCATCACCTGTCAAGCTGTGGTCATGGCGTGAAGGAATTTTAGATGCATAGAAAGTAGGGAATTAAACATTACGATTTTTGTTCAGAATTGAAAATGTCCTATTCTATAGGGATATTTATTAATATTTATTTTCATTTTTTTTACCATTGACATTTATTTATCTAAACAAACTATATATATATATATATATATATATATATATTTATTTATATTTCTCTTAGCCTTAAAGAACTGCGATTTTATACAAAATATGAAAATGCAAAGCCTAAATGTGGTTCTAGATAAAAATGATGGTCATAATTATAGTGTTTATGGTTCATAAATAGATTTATTTTATCAAAAATCACACAAAAATATATTACAAAATATTAAATGGATACCAATTCAACTTCTAACTTTTACACCAAGAGGGATATTAAATTTAACATTAGCAAATTATATCATATATTTTTTAAAATAATAATTACTTATATATATATATATAGGTTTTACAAATTTTAAAAATCATTTATTATTATAACAACGTGACAGAAATAAAACAATGATCATAATAATAAATTATATAAATTAAAAGCATATTATAAGTAATTTTTATTTGACTAATAATACTATAAAATCACTCCATTCATGTACACAAACAATGTACTTATTATAATATAAATGATAATTTATAATCTTGAACAATTACTATTAAAAATTCGACATTCTCATTGTACACTTAATATAGTTGGTGTAGAAATAAAAGTTATTTTTCAAATTATTTGTTATGTTTCGATCGCTAATAACTAACACGACATTTATATTTTCTCATTTTATTTCGATATTTATTCATATGATTTGTTATTAATTTTTATCTTTTTATTGTTTTATGTTTTTTTTATTGTTAACTTGATTTTATAATATGGATAATATACAATATTTTTATCTTTAAAGTGAGATAATATGAAAGTACGTATATTTAAAAAATATGATAAAAAGAATATAACATTCAAGTGTAGAAATGATTAATCCTTCTCAAAATTTTACACGGTACCCTACTCTTTATTGATATTATTTCAATAAATGATTTCGCAATAAAAGTTACATATATTAATTGATAATTTTTGTATAAAATTATGATAATTGATATATTTAAACTTTTGAGTAATATTTTGCTCTCATTTGTAATTGAGGTGCGTAATTCTTAGTCTTTACGGACATAATATAAAAAGTAATGTTAATTATTATTTATGATTCCATTAAAGATACATCTTTCAAAAGTAAAAAATTGGGTATATTTTGTTAACTATTTTTTTTCTTCAAAATGATATATAAGTTCTTAAATTTTAAAAAAATTATATAAATTGGTCCCTATAAATTTTCTATTAATAGAAGGTTGGTCTTTAATTATTTTTTATTTTTTATAATTCTTTGAATATTTTTAATAACTATATTTTAGTCTCTCATCAAGTTTGTAATAATTACAATTACGTCTCTAATCAAATAATTTATGCTGATTTCTGTAAACACTTTAACATTTCAATAAAAAATTATTGATTCAATTTATCACTATTAAATTTACAACTATACTTATTTTATTTGATTTGCAATATGAATTTAAACTAAAATTCTTACTAATTTTAGGTTTCATTGGTAATTCGTTGCAAAATTCATTTTTAAAAAGATTCATAGAATAATTTTTTTAATTTTGAAAAAATAAATGAGAATCAAAATAATTATCAATAATTTATAGAAATAAATTTTATAAAGTATTAAAAATAGTTTCAAATAGCTTCTTTTTTTTCTAAAAAAATGATTTTAAATTTAATAAAAGATTTAAAATAGTGAAGTTGTGTATCGCAAATTCATGAGTCCAAATTCATTCTTTGACCCAATTGAAAGGGGCTTATTTCTGCACCTTCAAATAATTCTTTTACACTTCCAAACATTTTTTAAATTTTCACTTTGCCCCTTAAATAAAAGAAACTAGTTTTTTTTTTCCTCTCTAAGTGACTCACTTTCAAGTTTATTTTTTTTCAACGAACGTCTAACATCTGATATTTTATTTTATTTTATGATGTATATCTAATACTTTTTCTTTTTATATTTTTCTTGTCTCGATTGTCGATATCTGATATTATAGTTTTTTCTTTCATTTATGGATGCCAACATGTTTAATTTTGTTCTACCGATATTGACATCGAAAACTATTTTATTTTTTCGTTATTGCATATCGATATTTGGTACATATATAAAACTAGATTTCAAAATCAGTTTATATATATATATATATATATATATATATATATATATATATATATATTATATTTTTTTTTTTTTTTTTTTAATTTTTATTGTTATTATTATTATGTATTTTATTTTTATTTTTAATTTTATTTTCGTTTTTTTTTAATTTATATATGTCAACTTCTAATTAAAATATATTAATTATATTCTATATACCAACATATTTATATATATGTATATATATTTTTTGTTTTATTTTTTAATTTACTTTTATTTTTTGTTATAAAATATATTAATATTTTATTAAATATATAAATAATATTTTATA
>Ga0099822_1010591_pt1 | contig 11407 bp, 9 predicted proteins | sample CowpeawhiteBW_FD_76839 | JGI IMG/M metagenome (GOLD analysis project Ga0099822, IMG submission 76839) | Root nodule microbial communities of legume samples collected from California USA - Cow pea white BW | ecosystem: Host-associated > Plants > Roots > Nodule | place: USA: California | collected... | reverse complement strand
CCTAAGGGGCTGAAATTCATAACTCAGGGTGAGTTTAAGACCTTAATTCGGTTTGGTAAGCATAAAATCCAAAAATCCCAGAATTGAAGAGAATTGGGAGGAACTGAATTTGTCTTACCGGAAGGGGAGATGGCTCAGCTTGAGGAGAAGTTCCTCTCCTGGTTCCGGGTTCCAGCAGCTGCAACAGAGTGGAAGTGATCAGAAGAGAGAATGGTTTGCTTCAGAGGGAGGTTGTGAGAGGGTTTAGAGAGAAGGAATACAGGGAGTGGAGTGTTTTCTGTGGTAGAAGAGAGTGTGGGGAGAGGGGTAGTTAGTGGGTTCTAACAATGTATCTTTTTAAGATTTATTATAACTATTTTATTCATTTAATATACTATTTTGTGATTGTGCCAATAGATATATTAAAGTGAGGTTGCCAAACACATATTTTAATAAGTAGGATGATACTCATTTTTATTTAAATATATCAGTTTGATATCTGTTTTGAAAAATGCGTCAATTTAGTCCTAATTTTTTAAAAAGTGTTTTAATCATTGTCTTAATTAGACCTTTTTCAGACAAAAATTACTAAAGTCGTTAACTTAATTCATGACTTTTACCACTAAACTTTGATATAAATATAAATATTTAATTTTGTAAGACATTTTAAATGTCAATATCGGTAATGTTCTTAATATTCTTTTGTTGAAAAAAACTTAATTGAGACATCTTTTAAAAAATTGGGACTCAATTGACACATTTTTAATAGCGGGTATGAAACTGACACATCTAAATAAAAGTGGGTACCATCCGACTAATTAAGTATATGTTTTAAAAACAAATTTAACGAAAATAAATCTAACAAATTGTTAGAGTACTACAAAGATTTGGATCATAATTTGGTTGATTCTAGCTCATGGCATTAGTCACAACATGTCGAAGATAAAAAACTAAAGCTTATGTGTCAAAGTCACTAATTAATCAAATTTATTTAAAAATGGAGTTATACCAATATTAAATGGATTGTGAAATGATTAATCGGTAAGACAAGTCTTTAATATAGATGAGAAATTCTCTCACAAGGAATAAATATTTTTGGTTACTTAGAAATAAATATTTTTGGTTACTTAGGTTTTACAAACTTCTAATTTAGACCACATTTGTGGGGTGCCCATATTAAAACTGGACAATACGATTATGACTTGATAGAAAATATAAGAATTGTGTGAAATGAGAACACTAACCATAAATATCATCAATTAATTGTAGTGAAGTTAGTGACAAGGGAGCCACTAAAAATGTTAATTTAAATGGAAACAAAAAGGAAAATAAAAAACATGAAATAAGAATAACAACGACATCCCATAAGTAAAAAGAATACCCATTCAATGAGTTTACATGGTTATTTCGGCAAGTTTAAAGTTCTCCGATAAGATTTGGTTTGTACACGTCATTGATTAATTAAGTTATATAAAATCAGAAGAAATATTGTGTTATGAACAACTTCGAACAACTTAATAATAATAGTACTTAAGTGGTTATCTTTGATCAAAGGATAAGGTTTAAATATCTCTTATAGCTTTCATTTTTTTTTTCTCTTATCAGTCAACTCTTTGTACTTTTTAGACTTCTTCAGAACTCATTTCCGCAGCCAGTGTTAGTGTCTCTTCCAGATCAATTTTTTATCATGTTTTTTTTTTTTTTAAGTAAGTTTTGTCACTTCTAAAACAAGTGATAGTGACTAAAATATGACTATATTCTTATTTATTTGAAAGCATTTTAAGAAAATGAGGCACGTAAAGAGAAAATCCAATACATAGTGTGAAATATTTCACAATTTATAAAGCAGATAAAGAGTACCTGAAAAAAAAAATAGCAACATATTTTCTTAAAACACATTTGCTATTATTCAGTGAGCACAACTTTTATAAAGATTAAAATAAAATAAAGGTATATGGTTTATTTATTTGACAAGTGGTGCAGATGTCTGCGGATATAATTGGGGAAAAGCATCATCAGATATTTAATAATCTCACAGCACAACACAAAACAACACAACTTGTGTCCGCAATTCAATGTTCCGCAATTCATTCATTCAACTCATTCAATTCAAACTTCAAAGCAAAACTCCCATAGTTCTTACAAAAAGCACAAATTTTCACACACCTTCTTTCTTCTTCCCCTAAATTTTTTCCATTTCCGCTCCCAAATCAAATCACCATGGCATCTTCCAAGGAGAGAGAACACAATACAGCATGCCCAAGAGCACGCTCTCACTTGTAACTCGTAGCCACCACCACAGCACCTGAAAAACAAAAACTTTCCTTTCTGTTCCAAACTTAACGCACTGCACTGCCGTTGACTACTTTAAAGGTTTGTTTTTTGGGTGACCCGACAGAGAACAATGGCGGCGAAATCGAGTTCGAGTTCGACAAACGTGACGGTGAAAGCAGCGTGGGTTCTGCCGCACCGGACGCAGAACATCCGGGAGGTGTACGAGGTGGGTAGGAAACTGGGGCAGGGGCAGTTCGGGACGACGTTCCTGTGCACGCACCGGACGACTGGGGGAAAGTTCGCGTGCAAGTCGATTCCGAAGCGGAAGCTTCTGTGCAAGGAGGATTACGAGGACGTGTGGCGGGAGATTCAGATAATGCACCACTTGTCGGAGCACGCCAACGTGGTTCGCATCGAGGGTGCGTACGAGGACTCTTCCGCCGTGCACCTCGTGATGGAGCTCTGCGAGGGTGGCGAGCTCTTCGACCGGATCGTCCAGAAGGGCCACTACAGTGAGAGACAGGCGGCGAGGTTGATAAAGACCATTGTTGAGGTTGTCGAGGCTTGTCACTCGCTTGGAGTCATGCACAGGGACCTCAAGCCCGAGAACTTTCTCTTTGATACTGTTGACGAGGATGCCAAGCTAAAAGCTACCGACTTCGGGTTGTCCGTTTTTTACAAGCCTGGTGGGTTTTGGATTCAATCGGAGTGTGCGCTTGTTCTTACAATCTTCAATTTGGTTACTTTGTTGATGTGATGCGATGTGAGAGTGTTGGCGCTTTCTTTCCTTTTTAAGTTTTTTGGTTGCTAAATTTGGGAAGTGCGTCAGTCGGGGAGATTGATGATCTGATTGAAGCTGGATGATTGATGGATTCCTTACTCCAAGTTGTCTCTTGGGTTGGGTTTTCAGTGTTCTGTGTTTATGGAAGAACATATGTTAGAGAATGTCCTGAGAAATTAGTTTCTAACTCTAGCTCAGAGATAACCAGAGTTCACCTCAAAAAAGCTGTCAACTTTTTTTTTGGTGGAATGGTGTTCTGTTTTTTAATTTGGTGAGAAAGGGGTCTGATTATATTCTGGATTCGTTGGTTATACTTCAAACTAGTGTTTACAATCTTGAATTTGCTTTCTCTAATGTGTGAGAGTGTGAATGGTTTCTTGTCATTGCTTAGTGTTTTGGTTTCTAGAAGTGGGGTGGGGAGATTGTTGCTGTGATTGGAGGTGGATTGATGAATTCCTTATTCCAAGCTTATTTATTTATCTCTTGGGTTGTTAGTGTTCAGGATTTGATTCTTGGTAGAGTATTTGTTATGAAAGGTTGGTCTTTTAAATGAGTTTTATTGATAAATTAATATCTGGATTCACTCCAATAAAAATTTCACTGTTTTTATTTCTTTAATGAAATTGGGTGATTATTTATAGAAAATGGTGAAAAAGGGGTTTGGTTATATTGTAGGTATGATTGTGTCATTTGGATGCGTGATTGTGGAATTGATTATGATCTGGTGGTTGCTGATAGGATGAAATTAAAGAAGCTACGGGGTGTGGGGAATAGTTGTGGTTGCTTGTGGTCTGTGTTTGTTTTTGAAATGTGATCAATTAGAGATGAGAATGTTGCCTTTCCCTTTTCAACGAGGGGGTTCACAAGTGGTTTTCCATGGTGGAACCTTGAAGAATATAGTCCACTGATGTCGTGTTTAATGTAGACATTCCTACATTATGGTCCTCCTTTTTCAAGACGTCAATTAAATTGAATAAGGAACCTTATTGTGTGAGAAATCCCTGTGGGCACTGAAGAATGAACTGAATAATTGACTCAGTTTTTTCCTTGCAACAACCTGTTTCATCTTTGTGCATATTATGGATGGAGAAAAGTATTTGTCAGTAAAACTATACTAAGTAGAAGTTTTGCAGTCTCATCTTACAGTTAAAATTCATGTTTTGTTCCTTTCTTCGTTGTTAGATATAAACTGCAAATGCTTATAAACTGAGATCCTTTTTCAGGTGAATCATTTTGTGACGTTGTCGGGAGCCCATACTATGTTGCACCAGAGGTCTTGCGCAAGCTCTATGGGCCTGAATCAGATGTGTGGAGTGCAGGGGTTATTCTGTACATTTTGTTAAGTGGGGTGCCACCATTTTGGGCTGGTAACTACTAGCAATTTATATGTTAAACTAATAATTGGGGATCTTATCATATTTGTGTTTTCTTCATTGATGATACTGATCTGCAAGTTGTTACTTTCAGAAACTGAACCCGGGATCTTCAAACAGATTTTATTGGGAAAACTTGATTTTCAATCTGAGCCTTGGCCTAGCATTTCAGACAGTGCCAAGGATCTAATTCGGAAAATGCTTGATCAAAATCCAAAAACCAGGCTTACAGCACATGAAGTACTCCGTAAGTTGCTAAAACTTCTTGTTGAGCAAATAACATTATTAAGTTTACAACGTTACTACATAAATTCTGAGAATGTCCTAAGAGCTGTAAGATGTCTTTCTGTGTCAGGTCACCCATGGATTGTTGATGACAGCATTGCACCGGATAAACCTCTAGATTCTGCAGTTTTATCACGCCTGAAACAGTTCTCTGCAATGAATAAACTGAAAAAGATGGCATTGCGGGTAAGGCTTCTTTAGAACTTTTTGCTGGCTAGAGAATTTGTGTTTGTCCAAATTACGATATTTTACATTTTTTGTATTGAGGGGAAGAGGGATAAAAGATAATGAAGCAATGATTTGATTTTTATGTAAGATGTTACAATGTATTGATGTTATTTAATAATGTGTTTATAAAACCTAGTGTACTTACTAACCCTTATTTATACTAATCATAACCTTATTAATTACAACAACAAATCATAACCAGATAAGGAAACATGGTAACTGATCTAAGATATAATTATGACATAAGACAACTACATTTAGAAGATAATCCAACATATGATGAGATCTTTTTGGTTATTTCCACATATTCTAATATATGCTGAGCATGGATGAACAAGTTTGCTTTCGAGAGTACTCACTTCTCTGTCTTCCTGTTACAATGAAAAGTTACCATATGCATATATAATATAAATTTCAGCTAACCAGATTGTAATTGTTTCAACATCCATTGGAAAGCCATTTTTTTTCGTAGTTACTCAATTTCTTGTGCATTCTTCTTAACAAGACCCAGAAAAGCTGCTCGGTAGTAAAGTTTATTACAAAGCATGGTGGTGAAATTAGTTGATAATGTAAATATTTAAACTGACAGTGTCAAAAAAGGTATTTTTAATATATTTTTATTGGGAAATTAAGAAGAAAAAAAACTGTATCATTAATGACTCTTACTTTGTCTTAAAAAAAGTAAATAAATAAAGATGAACTCTCACTCTTGATCACCCTTACCCTCAAAGCAAGGCCAAGGGTATTGGAGCCGGAAAAAGCTACATGGTTGGAATCAAATCAAACAATTGGATTATGTCCCAATGGATTTCTCAACAGCTATCATTGGTTAGATACACTTCATAGATATGGTGGCTTCTTTTTACTTGTATTTTGATTCTGGTTATACACGCTCTTTTGGATTCTGTTTCTTAATTTCAGTTCTCTGTTTGGACTTATGAGTTATATATTGTTTTATTGAATGTGGATCTTGAGGCAGCCTCATCCTTATTCTTACATGATTTTCATATCTATGAGCCTTAAAATTGGAAGACAAGGTTCAGTTCTGAAGGAACTTGAACCATTCTTTGCTGGAAGTTTTGGCTTTGCTTCAAGTAGGAAATACCAAGGTTGGAAAGCTAACATAAGTAGATATTGAAAGAAGGTTATTTGCATTCCATCTTAAAAAATGTGATATTTTTCCATAATTGGTATTCTTAGTTTTCCATTAAATTAAGACAAATCGGCAAAAAGGAAACACTATGCCATTATATTATCTGTTGTTAGTAAAACATGAAGTCAAAAGTGATCCACTTTTTTTTATTCGTTCTGCATGCCATCTTAATACCACAACATTTATGGTTTTTTGCTTGCTTAATCCTAGGTTATTGCCGAGAGGCTGTCTGAAGAAGAAATTGGTGGCCTGAAAGAGTTATTCAAGATGATTGACACCGACAACAGTGGATCCATAACGTTTGATGAGTTAAAAGACGGCTTGAAGCGAGTAGGATCTGAACTCATGGAGTCTGAAATCAAGGATCTTATGGATGCTGTAAGATTTTTTGATGAATGCTAATAACAGAAACATTTCTCAACATATGGCATGTTTGGATACAAGTTAAAAGTGGTTTGGATACAAAGCTCTAAAAAACACTTTTAGTTTTGTATCCAAATAGACTCATACTGTGATGAAGTGAAATGATTGTGTGTTGACCTAAATAGGATGTGACCTCACTAAGGGTCACAGGAATTTAATCAAACATAAAGGGTGCTAGTTTGAAATGTGTCTGTTACTATCAATTTCTAGTCCATTTTTCATGCTGCTTTGCCTTTAATTCTGACACTAGATCTTGTAACATGGCATGGAACAGGCAGATATTGATAAAAGTGGAACAATTGATTATGGTGAATTCATTGCCGCCACTGTTCATTTAAACAAGCTGGAGAGAGAGGAAAACCTGGTGTCAGCCTTCTCCTATTTTGACAAGGATGGTAGTGGTTACATAACCCTTGATGAGATACAACAAGCTTGTAAGGACTTTGGTTTAGATGATGTTCACATTGATGACATGATCAAGGAAATTGACCAAGACAATGTAAGTACTGTTCCATTTCTTGTATTGTGTCTGTCGGTACCAAGTTGTTTGTTGGGGTATTAATGGCGGATCTGTGGTGCAGGATGGGCAAATAGATTATGGGGAATTCACTGCCATGATGAGAAAGGGCAATGGAGGAATTGGAAGAAGAACTATGAGAAAAACACTGAATTTAAGAGATGCTTTTGGGTTAGTAGACAATGGGTCCAATCAAGTTATTGAGGGCTACTTTAAGTAACTTCTTGGAGACAAAATTCACAAAAAAAATAAGTTTTTACCTTGTTTGTAGCTTCTTGACCAAATTTTGCTTATCTATTAAAAGACCCATCTTTTCTTGAAATTTTTTTCATCTTCACCATTTTTTTTTAATTTTTTCACTGTTAATCAGCAACCTCAATTATGGTTGATTCTGTGGTAGTTGTTATGCATTCATTACTGAGATTATTAAAACGTTGAAAAATTATGGTGCCTTTTTTTTTCTACAAGATATCATGTCATTGGCCCATTACCTTATCTTAGGACCTCGAAAGGGCATTTTCATGCTATTTTCTTATCTTGTAGATAGTTATAATGTATGGGTTTTCCAGATACATTAAAAACCTTCTTGTTTGGAACAATTTATTGAAAAAAATATATTTTAGATTTATTACTTTTAAAAGGTTATTTAATAGAAAATGTTCCATATAAAATTTAACAGAAGATTTTTTTCTTGTCATTGTCTAACATATATTGATATAACATATATTGATATTAAATGCTACATTAAAAGTGTATTAAAACTAAAATTGTTTTAAGATTATTACTGAAAAAAAAATGCTCATGTGGAGAAAAATAAGAATCCGTCATTTTCCACTATTTACTCTTTTTGAGCTTAAGGAAAGGGATTGGTAGAATCATTTATCATCTTTTTCATAACAGTAGCAGTTATCATGAATTATGTGTCACATGAAAGAAGAAAATGACGCACAAATGTCGTGGCACGTGGGGCACCCATTTTTCCTATTTTCCTCCCAAACATAAACATAAATTAAAGAAATTTAAATCTCCATACTTGTTCTCATGAAAGCAACAACTGAAAAAATAAGATATTTTGACATTGTAAAGACGAAAGAAATATACCTTTGAATTTTATAATAACTCTAGTTGAATATGTTAAAGGATGTTATTATTCTATTGATTGATATGTTAAGATAGGAAATACTACAAAACTAATTTTATCTTTTATATGTAAATAAATTGTTATTTTTTAACTACGGAATATGATATTAGTTTTGAAACTAAAAAGACTCAAAATATTAGGAATATGATATATAATATTGAATTTCAAGAAGTTCAAGAGGATGTTGAAAAGGAAAAAGAAATACCCACACCACAAGGACAAGTAATTTTTTGATACAATAAAATAAATTAAAGCAAATTAGGTCTATAGAAAAATGGTAAAAAGAATTAGAAATTATTTTTTTACACAAAGAATATCCACTAATTGAATGTAATGATGCTCACTAGTGGTCTAGAAACATAGGATCTTCATTATCTTTTTGTAGTTATTGTATTGAATTGTTCTTATCGACAAATCCTTCTTTCACTTGAAATTAAATGTAATTTGTTAAACTTTTGTAACATTTGATTACATATATTTCTTGTAATTTATTTATTTTTCTTTATACTTGAAATGACAAAATATTTTATGATCATTTTAAACTACACAACCACCACTAAATTATATCATTTAGTGTACAAATGTATCTAGATAATGAAATTTCATCAATATCTACTGGTCCCTGTATAATACAACTTCCTTGTTTACTATCACTGATACTTCACTGCTTCAAAACCCTAACTAGAACACATACACTATAGCATATGTATTCCACAATTATTACTACTATTAAGAAGTGCCAGTTATCACCCCATTCAAAGAAAAAGATTCTAATAATAACAATCGATCAAGTATAAATTGTCGGTTCTATGTAGCAGTGAGGTCATTGTGGTTCAACAATTATTACTAGTGGACAAATCTCCAGAGGAATACTCAAGATATATTACAAGGACATGCACACTGTTCAGGCTATAACAAAGTGAATTTTACTTTATTACTAATAGATGATACAAGATTTTTAACACATCGTACATAAAATTAAATATTAATAGATGATTAAATAGTAGTCTCAAGTGACACACAAAAGTCAACAAACAATGTTAAAAAAATTTTGATATTATTTTAAGAAATAGATTTTAAACCTAACTAAATTCTATAAAAATTATATTATAAGATAAAGGATACACTCCCTTACTTATATACCGTAAATCTAATGTAATATTATCTACCTTATATTCATTCGGTCGGTCGATATGAAATATTTTACGATCAAAATATAATATGGCAAATGGAGTTTTCCGATATGAAAATGAATAAAGAATTTGAACACAAGAAAAAAAGTACATCAAAAAGATGATAACATGTTGATTGAAGATGAAGTTAATCATAAAAAGTAAACTCAGCAGAACCAACCTTGTAGGTCACTTCACCCTCACTGGTATTTATTCTTGTGATGGACAAGAATTTGGCTATAGCTGAATCAATAAAAGGAGAGAAACATAAAGCATATTCCAAAAGTGATTTGTTTTCAAAGTGGTGTGCTAGGAGTTGATAAATCAATAACCATAAAAGGAAAAACAAAGATTTATGAGGTTCCAAGTGCTAGCTGATACTCCAAGTCGGGTGATGAATGTTTAGAATATGCAAAGAAAATATATCCTCCATGCAGATTCCGATAGAGCTTATAAGTGTCTGGAAAGAGAATAAGTAATGATAAAGAAAATTTTCACTATGTAAATATGGGAAATATGGGAAGAACAACTTATCATCATTACTAAAAATTCTTATATTATATAAATTTTTTCTTTTTATAAATTTGTTTAAAAAATTTGTAAAAAAAGCTTTTTCTTTCTATTTTGTTTAAAAATTTTAATTGACAGATAATTTTTTTTGGATAATTATTTCCTACAAAATTATAAAATTCATAAGTATTTTCTACAAAATTTGCTATGAAAAATGATTTATACAAAATATTTTGCAAAAAAATTTGACAGCAATTTTTTACAAATTTTTTTTCATAACAAAATTTATAAATATTTTCTAGGCTTAAATACCTTTTTGGTCCTCATTTTCGTAGTGTTTGTTGCGGATGGTCCTCATTTTGACATAATGTTTAAAATGGTCATCATTTTGACCGAATGTTTAGAATGATCCTCATTTTCGCAATTCGTGTTTTATTTTGTCCTTTTTGGTAACGTCATTTAAATCATTAACGAAGCATTGTATAGGTGGCACAGTTTGTATTAGAGTGTGTTACGTGTACTGTACAGGTGGCTAGTTAACGTTAATTTTTAAATTTAGGAGAAATTCTACAATTAGGGAAATTTCTTCATCTTCGTCTTTCTTGAGCTCAGATTTGTAGAGGAAACAGCTAATACTTGTCATTTCATCATTGGATTGCAGTTGCACTCTTCATTTCAATTTTTCAGTTAATCATCATCAACGAGGTAAGTGGGTTTAGGGTTTTCTGGGTTATGTTTGCTCGTGGGTTAGAGTTTTCGTAATTCTATTTTTGGGTTTGTTTGTCTTTCGATTGTTGTGATGTTCTGCATGGTTTTTAAATTACTTCCATGATTTTGTGTAGTTTGTGTCTGTAGGTGGACTTCACTGGGTATTATTTTAGTTGGTTTGTTTGTCGCTTGTCGATGTTGGTGTAATGGTCCCCAATATTTTATTTTTAATTGATTGTAGCAGTGGTCCCTCATTGCATTAAAGTAGGCTTAATAATACATCTTTTTTATCTATTTAATTTACTTTAGGGCAATGAGTGATGATAGGTTCGATGTTATTGTCTACCACGGTGGTGAAGTAGAGGCCCATGAAGAGGCTGTTGAAGTAGAGATTGGGGATGCTAGTGGTCTGAATAGTGATGTTGAAGTGGAAGGTGAAATTGAAGTGGAAACTATGCCTGAAAGTGATGATTCTAGCAGAGGTAAATTTGAAAATAAAACACGTCATTTAATCGAGTTATCTGATGATGAATGGCATTCAGAAGAATTACTTAGTGGGCCAGATAGCGAGAGTGAAACAACTGGGAATGAAGAAAAAAATGATGAAAGGACAGGATGTGGTCCATTCCAGACATTTGTAATGCCAAAAAGTATGGCAGATTACAAATGGGAAGTAGGAACTGTTTTTCTAAACAACAACCACTTCAAGGATGCCATTAGGGCTTATGCTATTCATGCAAGGAGAAATTTGAAATTCTTGAAAAATGATAGTAAGCGAGTTAGGGTTGGTTGTTTGGGTGCACAAAATAAATGTCAATGGTCCGCATATTGTTCCTATGTTCGTAGCCGTAAGATTTGGCAAT
>Ga0099822_1010590_pt1 | contig 11407 bp, 7 predicted proteins | sample CowpeawhiteBW_FD_76839 | JGI IMG/M metagenome (GOLD analysis project Ga0099822, IMG submission 76839) | Root nodule microbial communities of legume samples collected from California USA - Cow pea white BW | ecosystem: Host-associated > Plants > Roots > Nodule | place: USA: California | collected... | reverse complement strand
AACACCTCAAAGTTAAAAACCTTAAAAAGTTTAATTCCAACAAACTTTCAATTTCCCGTGGAAAAACAAAAAACACCACAAAACCTTAACATACACCGGACATTTTAAAAAAAAACTCTCCCTAAAATTGAAAAAAAAAAAAAAAAAAACTATACGCGGATAGATAGAAAGCCAGAAACCTATCTGGGATCTTAATTTCATAATCTCCACCACCACTCTCTCTGTGTCAGCCCACACATCAAAACACAACCCAACAGAGCAAAACAAACAAACAAAAATAGATTAAAGCATAAATTAAAATAAAAAGAAGGAGAAGAAATTAACCTGTTCAGGTCGGAGGAAAACGACATCGCCTAGGATGATAACAGAGGCTGAATCGTCCAGCATCTGCGCCATGTTCCTCGCTTGCTCCGGATCGGAGCAACCCTCCGTGCACATTCGCATGAACTCCGAGTAGCTTATGCAACTCTCCGGGATTTTCCGTAACTTGGATTTCACTGTTTCTATTTGCACGGCTCTGAGCACCTTCTTCACATCTTTGGCCTCCACTTCCCGTTTCTCCGGTGGAGTGAGTCCGTCCAACCGGATCCGGCTCCGTGCAATGTCCATCTCCCGGAGGCGGTGGAGGATGGAATCGGAAGCCGGCTGTTGAAGCTCCGACGAGAAGACGGGTCTCTTGTGGAGAAAGCGGCGGAAGATCCCGCTATCTCCGGGATCCGGAGCAATGTCAGGTTTGGCCGGATTGGGAGAACGAACGGCGGCGGAGGAAATGCGGTAATTGGAGATTTTGGTGATGTTGAGGAGGCGCTGTGCTAGGGTTTTCTTAAACGCCATGATGGAATAGAGAGAAAAAAGGAATGGTGTGGTTTAGATGGGTTGAAGTGAAAGAGGTGTTGGGGGAGTTTATTTATAGGTGCCCTATAAGAGCGGAAGTGCTCGATTTATCAGATTTTGCGAACGAATTATGGGATGTTGTAAATGACTAATTGAGATAACGTTGATGAGAAATTTCGCGAGAAAATGGACGCGATATTTTGAATTGAAAATGAAAATGAAGATGAGTGGTGTATACGTGTTTGGATGAGGTGTGAAGACTAGGTCGATTGCGATTATGAGCCGTGTGATTTTGTAAATAATAGATTTATTTTATGTTAGGATTATAGCGAGAGGGGGTTTCGCTTGAGGGGTTGGTTCGTGGTGGCTATGTGGGGATGCTGACTCAGTGTTAGCCTGGACAGGCTGGGCGTGCAAATTAAGGTGTAGTCATTATTTTATTTTTGGAATTAAAAAACAAATTAGGCATAGTTATCTCATTATAAGAAAGATAATGGAGATTACTTAAATGCTAAAATAGGCAAATAGGCATGCTTTGCATGAGAGGGGTGAAGAGCAGAAACCCAGGATCAATTAGCAGGAGTCACTGTTACGCTAACATTGAAATGAATCAAGTGTTGCGTTCACGCAAATCTCTTTCATCTCCCCCACTTCATTCATTCAATCTGTCCATGGATTTCGCTTTGCTTAACCCATTTTAATTAGCTTTAATGTGTGCTCTTCATCTGCATGGAGGACTATTATTAATTATTAATTATTAATTAATTACATTGCACGATTGTGATTTTCATATATTTTGAGTTGTAGAGTTGCATAAACCCCAAAATCTTCTCTTCTGTGCTGAATATTAATATCTAAGTTTTTTTCTAAAATACGTGATTTTTTTTAGTATGATTGTGTTCATTCGCTCTCATATTGAAGGAGGGTGTATCTTATGAATTTGAAATCTTATCGTGTTGTTTGGCACATTATTATGTGCCTTTCAATTTTGGTATCTTAATTATGTCATTTCATATTCGACAAAAAAACTCCATTCATATTGTATTTTATTTCTTTTATCTATTCGTTTTTTTTTTATAACCGAATATTATTGCATATTGTATTTATGCAAAAATCAAGATACAACCATCCACTTTCCACATCTTTCAATTTGTATAAACAGTTGAAACAAACTCGGACTTAAGAAAACTGTCATTTTAAAGCTTTTCTTATAAACTATATTATTTCAATGGAATCTAAATATAGTCCGTATTATTAGAAAATCTTACAAAATTTATAGACAAGTCGAGAAATAAAAAATAATAGAAAGAATTCAGATTTTAAATAGATAAAATGTTGTGAATAAATAAAAAATAAAATATTTGTAATTTATTTCTAGTATTTTTCAAAAAGACATATTCGTTTTAATTTAAATTATATTTTCAAAATTTAGGAAATCAATTTTACAACTATCAATACATACATACATGTATACTAACACACTCAAACACGTATTTCCTTTCTATATATTTTATATAGTTTATTTATTTTTTACTACACCTATTAATTTATGATCTAATAAAACAATAAACTATTTTCCAACAACTGCATTCGCAACATTTCAAAACAAAATTATTTGTTTCATTCTTCCTTCATAAATATACTAATGGTCTATCAGTTACTAATGAAAAATATATATTCATTATACTATAAAATGTGTAAGTTGTGAGAAGCAATAAGAGAGATTTGCATGGCCAAAACTATTGTCACGTGTGTTCAACATAGAGAGAATTATTGGATGGAGAATTCACCTTCATATTGGTTATGATTATAGCCATAAAATTAATAGACAATTTCCGTGGGATAGGGAATTTATGTGAATCGCCTTGGTTAATTCGATATATCTCCTTCCTTCATGATTTTTTCTTTTTCAATTATTAAAATCAGTGTCAAGCATGAAAGTGACTTCACTAATTAATTATGCATAAAAAGGAATAACCTACCAAATTGCACCCATCATAGTTCTTACATAAAAAAACCATCATCTATGTCATTCAGACTCTCTGGGTTAATTTAGCACGAGGTCTAATTTTATTTTACTTTTAATTTTCAAATAACTACTAATTGCATTTTTTTTTTCTAATTTTTTTTCTCTTTATGTTTATCTTTAATTATTGGTAATAACTTTCTTTTAGTGGCGAATTTTTTTGCGATACAAATACAAATTTCTTAGTTTAATTTATTGTATGAGTTTTGTGCAAATATAATCAATTTTATTGATGTGTAATGTTAGTATATTTTTTTATCCTTTTTATTGAATATATATATATATATATATATATATATATATATTATATGAGGAATGGAATTTATTTATGAAAAATTATAAAAAGATAATACAAAATGTTATTTATCTTATATTTATTAGTAGTAATATAATTATTGTTGGAATTTTTTTTCCTACTATAGGTGTAAAGTAAAAATGATTATAAACATAAAGTAAATTATCTCAATGAATTTTGTGACATCCCATTTAAATAGATTAAATCTACTAAATAAAAACATCGCATAATTATAGTAATAAAAGAGCAATCAAATGAGCAGTATGCATGAGGATCCACTAGTACAATCATCCAAGAAAGTGCTTAAAAAATGCTAAGGCACACCAAAGATGCCATGAGCAGAACATAATCCCAAGGAGGTTTAACAATTTACAAAAGGGTTGCTCTTAGAGCAAGGAATTATAAAGGCACCAAGGCCTTAAAACTGCTCCTAAGAGCCACATACAACAGGCCAGGTTAGCCTTCAAGTATCTAAGGTCATTATCCTACCAAAGACTAGGACTTCCCGCTACTCTCACCACTTGGGTCAGTTTGCTTTACGTGAGACTAACTGATCCTTTAGAGTTTCGGGATGCGATCCTTACTTGATCCTTATCTTAATTATATACACTACACACCACCATGAGATCTCCCCACGAGACTCATGGAATTACACCTATCTCACACCAAATTCATGTTTCTCATGCCATACTCACCACTTTTATTTCAAGCATCCAATTCTCATGCTACCACACCACGAACCAAAAATTTCATGCCATAAATCAATCCAAGCATACAAATTTCAGTTCACACAATTTAAGTAACACCAGCATTTTCACATACTTCATGCTTTCCAAGATAAACAACCCACCACAACTAAAATCAGGAAAATAGCACACAAAACTGCACTGCTCTCTCGCTTAGGCTAGAAGCCTTCGCCCAAGCGACTATGGTTGTCTCGCTTAAGCTAGGCTCTCTCGCCTGAGCGAGTGTGATATAATGGCACTCTGCGAGCTCTCGCTTGGGCGAGACCTTCTCGCCTGAGCGAGATCACTCTTCGCCCAAACCATAACCCCCTCGCCTGAACGAGGATTGAAGCAGAGAACACCATTGGTTTCCTCGAGGGCTCGCTTGGGTGAGCTGTTCTCGCCTGAGCGAGCTGACGCATCGCTCAAAATAAAAACTCTCCGTCGGAGCGAGATGCTCAAGCAGAACCAGGGCGAGCTTATGCTACTCTCGCCTAGGCGAGACGAGCTCGCTTGGGCGAGAATGACAGTTCTCGCCACTGTTAACGCATGCAACAACCAATCTAGCGAGATCAAACAACATTTTAATGGTTCTCAAGCATTCACAGCAACACATAGACCATACAAACACCAAACAGACTTAAAAACATGCTAAAAATAAATTAAAACTCAAATCCTAGCTTCTCTTACCTTGAGTAAAGTTGAGCTTAGGGGAAAGAAAGCACGTAGTAGGAAGAATCCCAAGACCAGGAGTAGCTCTTAAGAAGCTGGAAACATAGCAGACAAGAATAAGAGGGTTTGTGATTAGGACCAACACGAACTCAAGCTTAAGAGGTGAAAGGAACCTTAAACGAGGTGGAGCTTTGATTTCTACTTACTTGGAGGTGGGTTCGATTCTCGTTGAGGGAAAACCAATTGTGCCCTAGCAGAGCTCCTGCTTCAGCACTGTGTGGGAGGGAAGAGAGAAAGTTTCTGAAAAAAGAGTAAAGTGAGAGTGAGCAACTCGAAATGGGTATTGGGGGTTCCCCACTAGGTTGACCTTGGACCTACGAAAAGGGCCAAGCCCATACTCATATAAACTGAAAAATAGGGCTTACAAATTTTATGAGAAATAAAAAAAAATAAATATTAAATTTAATTACACGAAAAAAAATATTCATCACTTAAAATTTATAGTATTTAAAGACTTTTTTTTTGTTCTAGCATTGTCAATTTTCGTTGGTGAATTTAATGGAAACAAGTTTTATGTCTTGAAAATAAAATAAAAAGGTTCAAAATGTTGTTAAAAAAAACAAAACTATGTATTTGATAGTGGCAATATTAATTTACATTTGAGAGTTATGCTATTAAAATATATTTTTAAAAGATATATAATAATAATAATAATAATAATAATAATAATAATAATAATAATAATAATAATAATAATAATAATGTGGCAACATTAATTTACATTTGAGAGTTATGCTATTAAAATATTTTTTCAAAAGATATATAATAATAAAAAAAAAAAGAGAGGGAGAAAGTAACAATATATTGCAGATAAACGAGGAACACGTTGGCATTTTATAACCTCAACCTATATCTATAAAAAAGTCTTTATAACCATTAAGTACATCTTAAATTAGTGTCTGGTTTACAAATATAAATACATATATGAAATATAAATTTAAATACAAAATGTAAATGCTTAAAACTTTCAGTTTCGAAAAATTAATTTAATATTGACTAAAATAATGGCAATAGTTAAAATATTAATACCATATTGTATAAATTTTTGTGAGTATATTTTATCTATTTAATTTACTATAAAATTAAACATTCTTATATATGTTATTTTGCATCTTTCATCTATTTTAAAAGATAATTTTCTTAAATACTTTTATATTAATAAACTAACCCTAAATCTTAAATTCAAAACAACCAATTATTATTTTTAATTATTAGTTAACTTTCCAGCTTGTAAATTATATAATTTTTTCAACCATAATATGTATTGCTCAGAAGGGTCCACGTTTTTGTATAGATTCAGTTAGTTACATGAAACAATATATCGAAAACATTAACGTGTGGGGTTGGACAATATATAGTGATATATAAAAAATCAAACTCACATATTACACATGTGGTAGTATAAGTTTCTATCAAAAGAAAAAGACATATCATAAGACAACTCTCTTAAATAAGTTTTTTCTTTTTTTTTTAAATATTTTGGAAAATCTCTATTTTTTTTAAAGTTATATAAAAAATCCATATAGTTATTTATCTTGTTCATTCAAAGAGTACACACATCTATTTTTTAATTCATTTTTCTTATCTATTTTTATAAATTTATTCATAACTCTTTTGTGATGTAATTATTGTTTTCTTATCTTGTCCGTTCTTGTGATTTCTATGTGTAGATAGAACACCATGTGAAGTTAGAGGCATTTAACGATTATATAGTTGTCTAAGTAGGATGACAGGTAAGAAAAGCTAATTATGTTGTGTATGATTTGTAGAGATGTTGAATTTATGAATTTCATGACTCTAATGATGACTGATCTTTGAAATTGAGTTATTGTGTGTTGCATAATATGTGAATTTAGATGTTATATGTGATGTTGCATTCTTTGGTATGACATGTAAAATTTATAGCTCTATTAGTCTATGAATGTACCATTACTGAGAATGAAATTCGATTTTTGATGTGTGACTGATATTTATGAAATTTCTCTGGTTATTCAAGCTTAATTGAGATTGCACAATTTCTGCAGAATTGTTGTTCTACAAAATTATGCAAACTCGTTGGGCGAGTTTTTCAGGAATATTTTCCTTGGACTCCCAGTGGAAACTCGTTGGGTGAACAACCCATTCGCTGGTCGAAAAATGTCTTTTCGCCCAACTAGAGGATGTGTTCGTTGGGCGAGTGTGGCAGATTATGAATATATATAAGTCAATGGAAATTTAGAAGTTTTGTATAGTTTATACACATGATTATTAATGATAATTTAGGTTCATATGTGCTTCTAAAATTATGAAATCAGATGTGGTTGATAGAATTTCAAGGAGAAATTCTAAGTGAAGGTATTTAGTGTATGCATTGGCATAATGATTCAATATGATGGTATCCTTTCTCTAATAACTGCTCATACTCAAATAGAGTAGAGTATGTTATATCGTGAAGAGACGAAGGAGGTCCTAGTCACTTGACTTAATCAGGTCCTAGGCATGAAAGGGGCTTACATTGTCAATGGTTGGGTGATAACCCCTTGAGGCCAAACTCTACAGAGTTTGGGAACCACCACAGTTGCACACTGCCAGTGAGTCTGATGTCAAATGCATGTATTCGAATAATTGATTTTAGTGTCAACTACTTGTGTGATTATAGATATGTTTTATACCATGTTTGTAAGTATTTAGCACGATTTAAATATCTATATATCTATATATTTATATCTATCTATATATATGTTGTTTGCACATTAGCTTACCCATCTTTTGTGTTTCTGTCTTGTGTTGTTTGTCTTTATTTTTTCTTTTACGATGATCACCTATTCAGTGGGAGCATATGTACTTGTAGTTTCAAAGGCATCTCTAGAGGATGAGGAGTCTATTAGGATTGGTGGAAGATCTCGGTAGGAAGTTGTCGTAAGTGATTAGTTTGTCTTTAGAGCTAGAGTTGTTGGTTTTTAGTTGGTTTGTACAACTAATATATTTCTATATTCCTAAATGTTATAAGACTGTATTAATATACTTTATACACTTACTTATCTATCTTGAACACTAAGGTGAAACATCATATTTTATTAGTTTTAAGTTGCTAAAATACAAATATAGCACTACAAGAAAATATCTTTAGAAATTCTCTTATTAGTAATCAATTTTAGGAATAAGAAATAACTAGTCACTATAATGACCAATTTAAATACTAATATAAAAATTATTGGTAACTAAAATAGTTTTTAAATTGGTCACTATAGTAAATTGGTCTCTAAATTAGTCACTAATATTAGTTACAAAAAAAAAAAATTAAATTTTCCCTATTAGTAACCAATTTAAATGCAATTTTAGAGACAATTTTTTTTGGTAGCTAAAACCTTATTAGCTAATGTTAGTGACCAATTTAGAGACCAATTACAGTGTGACCAATGTAGATACTATTTAAATTACCAATAATTTTATATTTATACATTTGTATCTAAATTGATCATTATAATAACTAATTTTTTTTGTCAGCACAATTAGTCACTAATAATTTTTTTTTGTTGATAATAATAACATAATTGTTGAATAAACACATACGATATCAATTTTGAATATAATAACTCTAAGAATGTGTCCGTGAATATAATTTTTCGGATAATATTGTTGACTTTTTCAAATTGAATATATATATATATATATATATATATATATGTATATATATATATATTAAATATAGAATATAATTATTTTATTATTATTTTGCATTGAAAAATAAAATGAGTTTTCTTTTAGGATAAAATTCTTGATAATATAAGTTTTTGGATGCAAATTTGAGTATATAAGTTACCTGAGGGGAAAGAGATAAAAAAAATTGATATTAACGAGATATTGAGAAAGAAGGTGAGTATAAATTTTTAGTTCGAACACATGAAGAATTACAATCAAATCCATGTTTGTCTCGTTTCTATTCCAATAAACATAGAGAAATTAATAATCAAATACATGAAGTATAAATTATAACTATTCTATTAAGATTAATATAATATCTATTTATTTAATTTTTTTTTGAAAAGTATATATTTTAAGAAATAATTACATATTATAATTTTTAACACGTTTGAGTAAATTTGCTTAAAAATATAGAATTTATGTTTTCTTAAGAAACATCTAGAAGCAGTACAGAAAGAGAATACATTTTAAGAAACATGGAGACAAACAAATATTAGCTTCTGTTTATATACAAAATATTTAAAAGTAAATAATTTTTTAACACAAAAGGGTACATCGATACTTGTTATGTTTCTTGATTTCTAAAATTTCTAAATAATAATATACGACACAAAAGAAGGAGAAAACATTATTTGACTAAATTATACTTTTCGTCCTATATATGATACCATGATTATATAATGTAAATCTCATAACATCACATCATAATAAACGTTTTTTCCACTTATGAATATGAAGTATTACTAAATTTTTATTTATTGAGTTAATGAAAATAATATCTTTTTAAAAGTTTCTTATCGTTTAGCACAATCAAGGACATATGTGTTATATAATGGATTTTAAGTCTTTGATGTTCATTGTCCCGAGTCAAAGACACTTCAAGCTTGTATTTGACTCTTCTTATTTCTTATACTTTTGTAATAAAAGTATTGTGAGGTTTAGGTTAAATTATTGATTTGGAGAGTGTAGGTACTCGGGGTCAAAGAACATGGAAGAGTTGTCTCTATGTGTTTCCTTGTGTTTATTTTATTTCTCTATTAATAAAGTGATTTTCGGGGGTTATTTTCCAACAATAGTATCAAGAGCTATGTTCAGTAGGATTTTTTTCTTAGTATGCTCTATGGTTGCAGTGTAGTCCGATCTTCCACATTAGAAAATTAATTCCTTGTTGGAGAATCATCCTTAGTTGTTGAAGTTGTAACAAGAAATTTGATGGAAGGATAATTGTCATCATTGTGTTGACACGATAAATCTACAGCTGGGTTCGTGGAGGTGCAAGGATTGTGAGTCGTGCCGGATCTGCATTGGAGTTCGTGTTTGGCGAGATGCTCCTGGATATGCGAATGACGTCGTAGTTGGTGCTCGCATGGTCCGATGAGTGATGTACAATGGTGTAGATTTGATATGTGTGAGTCACAGTTTTCGGCATGTGCATGGAGAAATTGCTCTACGGTTTACAGATAGGCATCGACAATAGTAAATTGAGGTGCTACGCCGGCAAGTGTTGCGTCTTCAGCGAGGGAGTCAGACGACATGTTGGCTGCGAAGTGCGGTGTATGTTGTGGCATGGTTCTGACAAAGGGTGTATGTTGTTTATGCATGAGCATTAGCTAATATTTATGAAAGGTGTGTGATGATTATACACGGACATTGGCTAGCATTGATGCATGGTGCATGAAAATTCTTGGGATGACTTAATTTGAAGTGGAAATTCTTGGGATGGTTTAATTCTAAGTGGAAATTCTTGGGATGGTTTGATTCTAAGTGAAAATTCTTGGGATGGTTTGATTCCAAGTGAAAATTCTTGGAATGGTTTGATTTCAAGTGAAAATTCTTCGAATGATTTAATTCCAAGTGGAAATTTTTAGGATGGTTTGATTCCGAGTGAAAATTCTTGGGATGGTTTAATTCCAAGTGAATTTTCTTGGGATGGTTTGATTCAAAGTGAAAATTCTTCGAATGGTTTAATTTCAAGTGGAAATTCTTAGGATGGTTTGATTCCGAGTGAAAATTCTTGGGATAGTTTGATTTCAAGTGAAAATTCTTGGAATGGTTTGATTCCAAGTGAAAATTCTTGGGATAGTTTGATTCCAAGTGGAAATTCTCGGGACGACTTGATTCCAAGTGACACCCCTTATGGTGGAGTATGATTGGGGGTATAGATAATGAATATGTGTTTATTTTATTCCCGGTGAAGAATGTTCGATTGATAAAATAACATGTCTTGAAAAGTTTCATAACGCCTAGGACAACAAAGAGGGTGGGTGGTAGTGATTATATAATAGACTCTAAATTTATGATGTTCTTTATCCTAAGTCAAAAATACTTCAAACTTGTGTTTGACTCTTTTATTTTTTATATTCTTAATTGTCTATATATTTTTTATTTTATTTATTTATTAATAAAATCATTCTCGAAAATTTTTTCCCGTATGAACATTAAAATGTACTAATATAATATTTAGATAATTAAATGCATAACATATAATAAGTTTCAGAGGATTAAAGCAGACAAATTAAAACATTATAATTTTTCTCATATTTATACTGTATTATTTTTTGAAAACTCTCCTCAACCATAGTTAGGATTCAAAGCAGGGCGGTGGTAAATATAGTTTTCTTTTTTTCTATTTTGTACACCTCAACCGTGTAACATGTGAGGCCAATGTCAAAACTAGGACGGTACGAGAAGGAAATCAAAATTCCACTCAAATTATTGTTGAGGTTGCTAGGTTTTGCATTCAATGTAAAAAATCTTGGTTTTTCTTTATTTAAAATAAGTGAAAAAAAATATGCGTATCTGTATTTATTTTTTCATGATAGTAAAAAATAATAAACTTAATTATAAAATCATTATTAATTATGATTAAGATAATTTTTAATTAACAAATTATTAAGTTTAAAAAAGGATCAAATTGAAAAAAAATTGTTAAATTAGAAGAAATGGTCATTTGATGGATAAAATTGGTAAAATAATAATTTTAATGTAAAAATTAAAAAATTTATTATTTAAAGAGTAAACTGGAAAAAGAGGTGTCTTCTCTGTACATATATATATATATATATATATATATATATATATATATATATATATATATATATATATTTTTTT
>Ga0099822_1010589_pt1 | contig 11408 bp, 9 predicted proteins | sample CowpeawhiteBW_FD_76839 | JGI IMG/M metagenome (GOLD analysis project Ga0099822, IMG submission 76839) | Root nodule microbial communities of legume samples collected from California USA - Cow pea white BW | ecosystem: Host-associated > Plants > Roots > Nodule | place: USA: California | collected... | reverse complement strand
TAACTAGAAAAAATTTAAGTCTATTACAATAAGAATCTTTAAACATAAACTATATTGTCTTCAATATCTTCAAGTGTTTTCTTCAGCATCTTTATCATCATCAAAATCTTTTAATCAATCTTTATCAACAACTTGTATATCTAAATCCAGAAGTAAGAGTTCCAAGTAGGAATACAACTGTGTCTAATATTTCAAAGAAATTCCATGAACACAAGGAAAGGGTGAAACTTGCAATGCGTAAATCTCATAGCTGAATTTGTTTGACATCTAATTTTTGGACTTCTATAAATCAAGAAGGATTTATTTGTTTGATTGCTCATTTTGTTGATGCTAGTTGGAAGTTGAATAGTAAGATTATTGTCTTTTATAAAATGGAACCTCCACATACTGGTCATGATTTGACACAAATCTTTTTTTGCTTTGTTGCTTGATTGGAGAATAGATAGGAAGATTTTTTTCTATCACATTAGACAATGCTAGTGCTAATGAGGTGTTGCAAAAAAAATTGTGTGAGCAATTAAAGTTGCAAAATAGTTTGATATGTAATGGTGATTACTTTCATGTAAGGTGTAGTGCACATGTATTGAATATTATTGTTCAAGAGGGTTTAAGGGTGGCTTCTAATGCTTTGAATAAGATTAGAGAGAGTATCAAGTATGTGAGAGGATCAAAGACAAGAAAAATTGTAATTAAACAATGTGCTATTCAAGTAAGGGGTATTGGTACCAAAGTAGGTTTGATAATGGATGTTGCTACTAAATGGAATTCTACCTATCTTATGTTTGAGATTGCAATTAGATATCGACGTGCCTTTAGATGCTTGGCTATCCATGATAACAATTATGTTCATTGTCCATCAAATGATGAGTGGAAAAAGGGCTGAAAAAATGTGTGAGTTCTTGAAGCCATTTTATATAATGACTAATTTGATTTGAGGTTCTTCTTATCCAACTTCAAATCGTTACTTCATGCAAGTTTGGAAAATTGAATGTTTCTTGCGGGAAAATGCAAAATGTGATGATCCGACGATTAAAGATATGTCATTGAGTATGATGAACAAGTTTAGTAAGTATTGGGATCACTATTGTGACATTCTTACTATTGGGGCTATTCTTGATCCACGGATGAAGTTTGAAGCAATTTGATTTTGTTATTCAAAGATTAATCATTCTACTTGTGAAGAAAAGATTAATATTTTAAAGGATAACATGTATAAGTTGTTTGAAGAATATGTGAACTTGAATCCAAATGAGTCAAATAGTTCAAGTTCTCAAGTTGCCCCTTCAACACAACTTGCTTCTTCTACAAATGATGAGTCAGTGATGGATGCATTTAATGTAAGTTTTTAATTCTAAAAACAACTTGCTTTGTTTTGTTACTTAATTATGAATGACATTATTTTTTTCTCATATTGTTGTAGGAATATATTGATTATTTGAGCCAACATGTTAATGACACATGAAGGTCTGAATTGGATCTTTATTTAGATGAAGAGAATCTTGATCCAAATTTTTTTGATAAGTTGGATGTATTGAGCTATTGGAAGGATCGTCGAGATCGTTATCCAAACTTGTCTAAGATGGCTTGTGACGTACTTAGCATTCCAATCACTACTGTTGCTAGTGAGTCTGCCTTTAGTATTGATTCTCGTGTGCTTACCAAATATCATTCTTCCATTCTTTCAGAGAATGTTGAGGCACTCATTTTAACCCAAAATTGGTTGCATGGTCTTGAACTAATAGGTAACATTATTGTTAGTACTGGGAAATTAATTTAATAATTATTACTTAGTCTTTGAATATTATTAGTTGACACTCTTTTTTATTGCAGATGGGGATAAAGAAGATGCTTCAAGAGATGAAAATGTTGTGGATTTATCCATTCAAGACTCTAATATTATAGTTGGATAAGTCACAAGAATGCTTTGATCTTAGATAATAACTTGTATTTTTATTTATTTATTTTAGTTTGTATTGGAGTTTAACATCATTTTGGATTATATTAAGATTGTATTCAAGTTTATTTAAATTTTAATCCGAATATAACTTTTGACTTAAGAATAAAATTATATATTTTTTAATTAAGTGGGCTAGTGAGCCAACCCGTTTAACCCACCAGTTATTATTGGAAGTCAACAATGCACAATAAGCTAACCAGGGACAGTTTCCTTGGGCCCCCATGCATCTCACCCTAATTCTACGTTTATCATTTTTGACAAATCTTATATTTCTTCCACCATGAACTACATACGTTCTAATAACATCTCTAAAGTGTTCCTTATCAAGGAAATATGTTCCCACATCCCACTTATAGTCTGCCATGGATTTGGGCATCACAAACATCCCAAATACATCTCGACTGCTATCATCATCCTCTAATTCACAATCAGTTTCTCCACCACTCAACAATTCATCTGATTGCCACTAATCATAAGAAAGCCCCCTATCAATGTGTTTTCGCACATCCCCCATTTGCTTACATTCACTTTGATTCTCTTCTTCAATTATACCCATTTCAACTGCCACAGAACCCACATCATTATCACAATTATTAATATCCCCATTATATTGATAGGAATATCAACAAATTCCTCATCCTCGGTCTCCGAATCAACCCAACTATGCACCTCAGCCTTAATATCTACCTTAGTTTCAAACACCCCCTCTTGACCTCCTCCACCACCCAGGTCTACATGAAATTCATCCTCACGTTCACCTCCCAACTCATCCTCACCTCCACCTCCCAAGTCACCCTCATCCTCACCTCCACCTCCCAAGTCAACTTCATTCAAACCTTCACCCCCCAAGACAACCTCACACAAACCTCCACCTCCCAACTCAACATTAACTTCAACAATTGCATATTCCAAATTACTTTCTATCTCATCATCTACAACTACTGCTTCTGACACAATGTGAACCACAAACAAATGGGCTTCTTCAGTACGCTTAGCAACGTTCACCATATTAATTGACCCATTATCATCATACAACAATTGTAGTTGTCTATCTATAGTATACCACAACTCTTTAACAACTAAATTAACCATAGACTTAAGTGTGTCTAAAACCTCAAAATACCCCCCATGTGTCTGGGTCACATGACCAATCATCAATAAATCCACACACATATAAAAAAAATAACATGCTATTAATTAAACGGGGGACCACAACTGAAAAACGCACAAACAAAGGGGAACATAAGGGGACCCCCGAACACATAAAATATTAACATTCCCTAGTATAGAAAGTGACAACACAAACAACAAATCAACCAAAAAGTTACACTTTAGAAACAATAAACAACAAAACTACAAAACCCATCGCAAACGAGACCACTCTACACCAATATTTACAATGAACTAACCTCATTGACGCTCCAATCATTCGCACTGCTTGAAGACGAACTTCACCCATGAACAAAGCACAATCTCGAAGTCGAATGTAAGCAGAAGAAGATTGTCGTTCTTTATTTTCCCCTTTCTCACGAACCCTAATTTGGTACCTACAAAACCTTATTTTTTTTCCCTTTTCTCTTGAACCACTTTTTCATTTACAATTTCTCTCGTTGTACTTAAGTTTGACTTCCAACTTTTTAACTTTTTAACTTATGTTTTGGTTTTACATTCTTAATTTTAATTTTTTTCCTAATTTTTAAAACTAATTAAATACACTGCCAATGTGAATGCATAACGAGCCATGTCCCCCAAACAGTTCTATGTTGTCACTGTGTTGTTAATAATTTTAACGCTGTTTGGAAAAATGACTTGATTGAATGCAATTTTACAAAAATGAGGACCAAATTGACCACACAACAAAAATAGGGACCAAATTGAATAATTTAGACAAAAATAGGGACCAAATATATATTTAAGCCATTAAACTATAACACAATGATCAAGCATCAATCTGATCAAGTATCATCCATCAAGTATCATCTGATCAATTTAAGGTGATAATGTATCATTTGATTAAGTTACAATTAAGGTAATTGCATATTATTTAGTCAAACAACATTAGAGTAAATTTGAGGCACCTTGAAAAAATTTCAATTTAGAAACATTAAGGTAAATGTTCTGTATCTGATTATAGTTTTACATCGACCGAGGTGTCTATTAAAAAAAGGCAATGGTAACATTTACGTGAAGTAGCTACTTGGTCATCAAAAGTAAGCGTTTACAAAGTAAAATAGAATATAATATAGCGGTTTTATAAGGGTGTTATGTGGTGGTAGGCCAAATACCGATCACATCATTAGGCCCAATATTGATTGATAAAGGAGTGGTTCTTCACATTTTATAACCTTTTTAGTCTTTTAGACTGAAGGCCAGGGGACTATGTAGTGTTAGGCTTAATGCTGATTGGGTTATTAGGCGCAATATCGATTGATAAAGGAGCAGTTTCTTCACATTTCATAGTCATTTTAGTCTTTTAGACTAAAGTCTAGGGGGTTATGTAGTGTTAGGCCCAATGTCGATTAGGTCATTAGGCCAAAAGTTGACTTGGACACCGAGTTCACTACTGATGGGTACTAAAAGGTCAGGTAAGCTTTGAAACTGTTGGTTTTTAGAATAATAATTATAGCCTTAATAAATGTATTAAAGAGAGAGAATATTATTGAAGAAGGAACTTAATGAGAAATGTCAGATCAGAAGTGGGGAAAAGACAAAGAAGACTTTATAATAAAAGGAAGAGATAAAAAATAGGCATAACACTTTCAATCCTCTTCCTAATTGGACTTTAGTCTTTTTGGCTATAACAATTTTAAAAACAAAATGCAACCAAATTTTTTATTTTTTTTTTATCGACAACGGACAAATTTTTAACATTAATGCATTTGTAGAAATTTGTGTTATAAAATTACTTACACGAGCATAATTAAATTGGAAAGACATAAGTAAATAGAACATTATTTATTTATTGAATGAAAGAAATTACAAAAGTTGAAGACAATTAATTATGGATAGTCTAATGATTTGATTGTGAGAATAATGATTTCTTGTGTGCCCTAGTGTTTGATAGTACATTAATCCACTCGATAAAGACTTTAAATCTATAAATTCCTATGATTAATAGACAATTTATAAATTTATGATTAATAAATATCCTGATTAATATATACCATTAATAAAGGGGACTATTTTTATAATTACCTTTTTAGTGAAACAAACCTTATCATTTGTATTTTTAAAATTTTGTAACTATTTTATTAAAATTTAGTTAACTATCCACAGTAAAATTATGAATTTTTTTATGTTTTTTTATAGGATTTCCTTTTTCAATTTTAATAATATTTTTTATTTATAATAATTTTTATAAAAATTATTTTTATTATATATCATAAGATAAAATTACATCATTTTACACACAAGCATGTTTTCATTGGTGATATAAATTTAGATGTTTTCAATTGAAATCATATTAAAAGTTTTCACTCCATTGAATATTTAAAATAATCTTTATTTTTATTTAAGTACCCTATCATTTGATTTTACCATTAACAGTGTTACATATATCACTTTTTTTTGTCTTCAACTCACTTATCAACTTCTTTCTTCAATTTCTTTCAATTCGTCCATCAACTCATTCTTAGAGAAGAAAGAAGACAAAATTAGAGAAAAGACAACAAATTGATCGATAAAATGAAGGTGAAAAAGTAATAATCGCGTCATCTCGTCAACAAAAAAAAAATCAAAGATGGAGAGAATTAAACAAATATAAAAATTGTTTTAAGCACTCAAATATCTAAATTTATCAAATACTTAAAAAACATAACAAATAATCATTACATTAAAATATTTAAAAAATACTACATATTTAAAATCAATAAATACTACCTTTATAAGGTCAACTACATATTAATTCCATAGTAATTATGACAATATATTAAGTAAATGTGAAAGAAAAATAAATCATAAATTTTGAGGCTTTCCTTAACGCCTACAATTAATAAAGAAGTCACCTATATCTTAGGTTTTTGTCTCAAAGTTCACAATCTCACACTTCCATACCATTATCGTATCGATTTCTCCTTCAAGCCACCATCAACCACTTTTTATTACTTCTGTTATTCAGATCGATTAAGTTCACCACCTCGTTTCTGCTCCGTAAGCTACATTCTTCACTTCTCTCTTTCATTATTTCCCCAACAAAATTCTTGTTCTCAAAAACCTCAGCATATATTCAACCTTTTTTTTCTTCCCATCAAAGCATAAATTTTATTATAAATTAACCACATTACCCTATATATGGAGTTTTTTTTTTATTGAAAACTCGCATGCAAAGCCAATTTGGTGTTAATTATACTAATCTCCCTCTTCAATTTAATAGGTGTTGATAATCAAGGAAGAAACCACACTAATTGGGAGTCCAAAGGCTACACGAAAAGGAATACAAAAGAAACCCCAAACAATCCCTTAGGATTTTCTATAAGATATGTAAGATGAAAGGAACTCCAAACCCTAATCATTTAGTATGTTATATAATTGAATTGAATTGGCATATTAAAAGTGTTTTATGCTTAATTGTAAGTTAGACGTGTTGATTAATGGAATAATTAAGCCAATTACATGAATGAAAAATAACACTTTGGTTGCGTGATTTGCATATATGTCTTGTGTAAACTTGGTTACATGTGTGTGCATTTTATGTTTATTTGCACTGTTTTAGTTGAATAAGTTCAGTGCTGTATCCAATAGAGAAAACTGTGTAGTTTTATGGCAAGGAAGCCATTGGTGATGCTTGCTGAATTTTGGCTTCGAAGCTATTTGATTAAGCTATGTTGATTATGAATGTCTCTCTTGATTTAAGTAATCTTAATTATGATTTATTATGGTTTATCTTGGCATGTTAACAAGGCATGAAATGCATAAGCTTCTTGAATGGCATATTTTCTTGACTTAGTTTGTCTAAAATGTTGTTAATCATATGGCTTATAACGATTAAAAAAACATGATCATGAGTGAGGAAATGCCAGAAAATAGAAGCATCAAGGCTTGCTGAATCCTATTCAGACAATGCCCTAATTTGTATTTTATTTTTTATTTTTTTATGTATTTTTCTGAATGCAAATGGACTTGCACAATCGTTTTTTCTATGATTTGCAGCAAATTTTGCATCTGAAGATTATGAATTTTGTAAGAAAATTATGGAAATGGATGTTAAAAGTTGAAGCTGTATTCCATTGTAAGAAGTTTTGTTGACTTTTAAATTACTTTTGATCATGTTTGTTAAAAATTGAGAAAATAATAACCTGCTTTTGACATGTCTAGGACACCCCTCTTAATTGGCAACAAATGAAAAAATTTAAGGTTTTGAGATTTTCCTTAGATTGTCAACTGGAGAATTATGATATGTTGTGATTTAGGAAATAAAGGTTTGATGATATTTTATTCAAAACTTTGTAAGAAGATTTTAATGTTCTTTCAAGTGTGAACAATATGTATTTTATATTACGAAATTTTAATTAAAGTACTGATATATATATATATATATATATATATATATATATATATATATATAGTTACTAAATTCTATTGTTTAAAGGAATTGCTTTCTTATTTTACAAATTAAATAGATTTTATTAAAAATTAAAAAAAAATTATCCCTTTACTGTGTTTTAAATTAACATTATATTATATCTAAATAAAAACAAATTTACTATTAGAAATACTAAATAAAATAGTGATGTATGACCTTACTAAATATAGTTTTTTTTTCTTTTTTGAAAACTCTAAATCAATTTTTTTCCCTAAAATTGGAATGTACTAATTGAATATGTACTATTAGACACATCTACCATAAGTATTATATGTTTTATCTTGAAACTTCTTTTTCTTTGTCTGTTCCTTGAATTCTGACTCATATTTCTTTTTTATAATATTGTCATAATTATTCCCTGTTGATTGTGCTAGAATTATTTTTTTCCTTGAACAACAAAAATATGAGTTCCATTGAGCTAAACCCTGATGGAGCACTAGTTGTTAGGGCACAACCAATAAGCGTGGTTAAGGATCCTGTTTTCCTTAACAGACTTAAAAAAGCCTTTCAGGATCAAATAAAGGTAAGTGTCCTCTTCAAGTATCTTCTAATACCCTATTTATACAAAAATAAATGAGAGTTTTTATTTCATTCTCAATTTGTATATCTTGAATTTCATCCTAATCACAATTGAAATTTTATACCTAAGAACAGATTGCCAACATGAAAGCACTCCAAAATCTCCAACATGGTGACCATCCATTAGTTGTACCTGCGAGTCCCATGGTCCCAACTCCTAAGGTAAAGTTCTCATTTTTTAAATTTGTTAAAAAAAATGGATTTTCAAATTTCTGCACATGAATCACGAGGATAAATTCTAGTAGAATTTCCCATTTGTTCCTTGAAATCATTTATCAATATGAGTTTTTAAATGTGATTGTATCACATGCAGGCTTTCCGCAGAAAAAGAAAAAACACTACTACTAAGCTTCTCTTTGAAGTGCCATTTTCTTTTCAAACTCCGAGATTTTGTTTGGTGGAAAACATTGATTTGGATATAGTAAGTTGGTAACACATTTATATAGTCCAATTCCAATTAATTTTTCCTTACTTTTTCTCTTCACGTTTTTGTTTTGTTGTTCCATGCAGTGCAATCTATGTTTTTCTAATATGAAAAATGTCTTTTACTGAAGAATAATATTTCTTGGAAATTTGCAAAGGTACTTCTGAACCGATTCAGGGAAGGAGGAAGCTGGGGGAATCATGTTCCTCAATTTTCACTTGCTGATAGATTCCAAAACTGGTTGCTGGAGAAAAGGGAACGCAACAGAGACAATAATAATGGCATTTTAATCAAAGATTGGGTATATGATATATATTATCATAGATTTAACAGTAAACTAATGCATGCATGGTATTTTTTAGTAGAAATTAATGCAAGTGTTTGTTTGTAATGACCTATTTTGAATGCAAATCATATAATATATATTCAAGAAATCAAGTTGAAAACTAACATACACAACTGTTTGTGCAGTTCTATCATCACTTGCCTTCACAGCAGACACTAAGGTCTCAGCAAGAAGTGTTTCACTTTTTGATCACTGGAGATTTATATATGAAAGACATTAGCAAGAAAGCAAAGCGATCTGATGCTGCTGTTGTAGGTATATAACCAATTCCATATTTTTAACATTCAACATATGAACACTGTATGTACATGCGTGTATACGTTGAGAATCTATCTGTAAGTCTAAGTCTGATATTAGATAAAATAAAAAAGTCCAACACCATATATATAAACGAAAACCTATAAAATCGTAGTTTTAAAGGTTTTGGATTGAGAGTGATGTGATTCTCTGATATGATACGCAAAACAACACCAAACACAATTACAAAATATACTACTTTCATATTTTACTATCTTCATGTTTTCTTTGTCTCATGTGTTATTCCTTTCATAACCTTCAAATACTAATAGTATGATTTGATTCAAGTCTCTTTGTGTTATTTTTCTCCGGTGAAACTCCTCTTTGATAGACGTATCAATGTCTATATATTATGTGCCCCTAAGACATAGAAAATTTGTTTACATTGTGCAGATTCAGGTTTGGCATTCTGTGAATGAAGCATCAGGGCTAATATTAAATGAGATGAAGAATGGTGATGAAGGGGAATGAGATGAAGCGTAGTTGGGAGTGTTATCATTTTACCTTTGAATCAGTTTCAGAAGAATGTAGCAATAGAAAAACTAAAGGAAAATGGCAATCCAAATTGTTTCGTTTTCTTTGGGTAACAAGTAAGACATGTAGAAAAAAAAAAAAACTATGGAAGAACCCTAGATTTTTAAACTTTTAGTTTTTGAGTCTGAAATAAAACATGTAGAAAAAAGTAATATAGATTGTTATATATAGATTTAGGTTTGCTCCGTAGTACTGAAAGAGTAGTAATTTAATGACATGTTCCACCAATCCAACAACCATATCTATTTTTATTCAGTTTAAATTTTCTGACGATGTTGCTATTAGAACTTTAATAAATTGAAGCAGATAAGTTTTTATGGTATTTTTTTTTAAATAAAAATTATGTTTACTAATGGATGAATCTGTTTTATTCTTTTTTAGAATGATAATAAGTGGTTTTATCTTTTAGCAGTTCTATTTTGTATATATTTTAGTGGTTCTATATGAATGAAAATTACTAGAAGATGTGAATCAGCCATAAAAAATACTAGTTAAAAACTGACTTAATGTATTATGTCAGTAGACATATTATAATTTGCAAAATATATATATATAATGACCACTTTTTTAGACAGAATTTTGGTAGTAAATTTTTTTAGCCTAAATCGGTCTTAAATAGATTTATCTTTTTATAATTTTTAGCTATTTTTTAGTGATTACATTTGTAATTGAATAGCGGCCAACTATACTTTGGTTGCTAATAATGTGAAAAATAGAAATCGTATAGCCACGTTAGTCGATATATAAACGGTATTAAATCAAATATAAAATAGTCATGGAAAGTGTTACGCGTTATTACATAATATTATTTTATTAAAATATTAAAAATGTTGCATATATAGTAAATAAATATAAATAATAATAATAATAAATTTGATTACTTTTTAATTTTGTCGAAATACCAAACAGAAATATCTCTTATCAGATTTTTTTTCTCTTTTGAAAATAATGCAACTTTTGGTGTTGATTAATGAACACTATTTAAATAACTGATGACTAAAAATTGTACGTTTTAAAACTAAAGAGACTAAAATACAAGATTGAATTAAAATAATATTTAATCCTATAACATAAAATTTAAGATATGAATATTAAAAATTTAATAACTATTATATAATTTAAATTACAAATAATAATATATCCATAATTCGTTTTTGGACGAGCCTCCGTATAATAACGTATAATATCATAATTGTCCAACGCCTTTCAACTTTAACACTAAAAAAATATTGTTTATAGTTAATTAAAGGTTCAATAAGAATCAACTTTAACATTAATAAGTACAAGGTCAAACAAAATTTTCTTATTACATTAGAGATCAAATAAGGCCAAAATGCAACACATTCACTAAATCAAACCAAGTGTAACATTGATAATTTTCAAACTAACTAGGTTTTGACCGTGCATAGGATGGCAACGGGGTGGGGACGGGTTTCGCTATCCCATATCCATCTCCGCATAAAAAATTCATCCTCATTCCCATACCCAAACCCAACGGGTATCAAACTTTTGTCTCATCCTCATCCCCACCGGATAACGGATATAATCTCGTACTCATACTCATACTCGTACCCTGTTCTAACTACTTCAATATTAATTTTTATAAAAGAAAAAAAATTACGGTAAAAAAAACATAATATTATCAAATATTCAATATTAGGAGGATGATTGTTTCTTCCATATCAAATAT
>Ga0099822_1010587_pt1:0-10000 | contig 11414 bp, 5 predicted proteins | sample CowpeawhiteBW_FD_76839 | JGI IMG/M metagenome (GOLD analysis project Ga0099822, IMG submission 76839) | Root nodule microbial communities of legume samples collected from California USA - Cow pea white BW | ecosystem: Host-associated > Plants > Roots > Nodule | place: USA: California... | reverse complement strand
AGAATATATATGAAATACCTGTAGAAGTAACATGTACTAATTAATGATACATGTGTGCCAGTTGAGGCTTTGTAAGAACAACTTAATAGCTATCTGTTGTGTGCAGTGGTGGTCGCTGTCTCTGAATATATTTAATACTCATGTTTATGAAGCTTTTCAAGGGCTCGATGTACTTGTGCAATTACCAATTTCATCAACCACCATTAACTGATTGACATGTTTGCATGGTTTACGTAGCAATCCAACTATTTTGTTGAGTTCAAAAGGAAGGGGGCTTAAACAAACTACAATTATTAAAAGGGTGATCGACACTCACACATGGTCAAAAAGCTAGGTTGGGGAAAAAAAATTCGACTTTCTTTCCTTCCTTGTTTAAGCGATCAAAAGGATTCTCTTCTCAGTCCCAATAAAGTCATCATAAATTTTATGGTGAAACAATTTCAAAGCATGGCTAACCTTAGGCTTCAATTAATTAAGTTCAAAAGGACGTGACGTATACTTTCACAAAGATTCTCCATTACCAAAAAAAAAACAAGGCTAAAGAACATGCATTTACATATGGATTCTGATGCAAATAACTCACTTTTCCTCTCTAAAAACAACTTGTCATACCTAGCTAGCTACCTCCCCATAGGTCTAACCCTTTAACAGGAAAAAAACAGACTCTAAAATTGGTACTCAGATACCAAATATTTTCTTTACTCTTCTTTCTTATCAGTTGCCGCACATATAATATATTCTTGTCGAGTTCCCTCACAAAAAAAGCTTCGGCATCAAAGCACCATCTTTAGAACTACAAATAGTTAGCAAGCTTTTTTATATATGTGTGTCTGTGCGCTCTTTCCTGTATATAAAATGTGCCAATGCTAAATTTCGTCAAAATTAGTCTTAATCGTTTTTATAACTAATAGTGAATATCTTTTTGTTTCTCGCACTCTTTCGTGACAAGCTGGTTTTTTTATGTGAACACACTCGAATGTAAGTACGATGCCCAGTGTTTTAGGTTTCTTTTATCAGCTGTGAGATGCCATATACGTTTCAGTTCGTGTTTGCTGAGTTTCATTACGTATTATGGTAATTAAAGCTAACAAAATGTGCATAGTGTAAGCAAATAAAATTGTGGTGCTTGCATGTAAAGGTGCTGATGCTTGTACATAGAGATTCTCCTCTGACGAATCAACATTAGTTCAACTCATTTGAATGTTCTTTCAATACACACAGGGAGGTACCAAAGTTTAAAACTTGATTTCTGGCTAGCTGTAGTGGAATACCTCTCTGTCATTTTTTAGGCTTCACCACCAGATGTAAAAGTGATTTTTAAGTCTAATTCAACTCTACAAAATTAAATTTTAAGATGACGATTACACCCACTTATATATTATAAATTAAATTTATTTTTAGTCGACGTGCAACTTCTAACCGCGACCACCGTAAAGCGGTAAAAATTTCACCCTAATCAAAGATTAAATGCTTAATTAGCAATGAATTGACCTGAAGGAGAGAGAGAGAGCCGTTGAGTTTTAGTTTGGCTTCTTGGAATATTTAAAAAAGAAAGGCAGAAAAATAATAGAGAAGCAGCTTTGTATTGGTGATGGCAGTTCAGAAAGAAAGAATAGGGAGCAGAAAATTGTGTCACGGGGAAGATCTGCGTCATAAACTGACAACCATAATAGGACATGATGAAGATAATCTAAACAAAATTCAAAAAATGGGCTAAAATTCTTGCACTCACTGACACCTATTTCTTACCTTTGCATCGCTCTCAGAAGTAGCATTTTAAGTTTTTAAATACTTTCCATTTCGAGTCAGTACTTCTGTTTCTTTATCAAACTTCTGCCTTTGCATGTTACCATAAAAAGGGCTCTTTTGGTATCAAACACCTTAAAACTCACTACTAAGGAATGTATATGTATACGATTCATTTTCAAGGAAATTAAAATAACAAAAACCTATTTAATTAGTTATTACAAATTACAATATCAAGTTGTCAAAAGAATGTGATCAGAGTATAATATTGTCAGCCACAAAAGCCTACATAATACGTATAATATGGAATGTCAATAAGTTTTCACATTCGAAATAGTTTAAACATGGCCTACATATTTTTTGTGAATAAAATTTTTAAATAAAAAATAATTTTAGAGATAAAAAAATAATTATTCGTTATAATGACTAAATTAGATAATAATTTATAAACTAAAAATTATTAATATCTAAAATAATTTTTTTGTAATTAATTTGTGAATTAAATTTTAAATTAATCTCTAATTTTAGTTATCAAAGATTCTGATATCGAAAAATAATGTCTAAAATAAAGATACTCGAATGGACATGTCTAAAATAAGTAAATATGGATTCACACGAGCTTATGTCAAGAGGATTAACCCCATTATTTGTGTGTTTTGAATATTTTTAATATTTCGTTACAAATGTCATTAAGTCAAGAGGATTAACCCTTTGTCTAAAAATTTTCTACTACTTAGCTAATAAAAATGTTATTGGTAAAAGAAAGTATGAGAATATGTTATTACATAGTTTATAATTTTAATGTAATAATAGATAGGTAAATAGATAAGCAAATGTATATCGAAAAGATTATTTCATTCTCCAGTTTTCCCTTTACTATTAAGGAAACAATTAGTAGTCTGTTCGAAATAATTTTCTCCAAATGATCCTAAAAAAATATTTTCATTTCATTTTTCTTCACTCACCTTCCAACTTATCGTTAGGTCGTCCAAAAAAAAATTAAAGGTTTACTCAAATAACAAATTCAGAAAAAAAAAGGTCTGACATCACCAAGATGTACTTGTTCAGGGTATTTACGGTTCGGTTGATTATTTAAATAATTAAATTACAGTATATTTCATACCAATTTACATATAAGAAATCTAATTTAATTTAATACGATTGAAAATAATTTCAATTAGATAAGATATTTTGCTCTTGCATCTTTGTTTTGTACTATGCAATACAATGAATATTAAATAAATTTAAAAGTACAAAATAATCACACTAACGTGATAACCATCACGGTTTAAATTATAGTATTTGTTAAATTTATTTAATGACAAATATTAATATAAAATAAATAAACACGTATATGTAAGTAAGAGAATGAAAATGCAGAAATAATGAAGTATTTAATTTTAGTTAAATAGATATTTTAATGAATGTATGTCTTACTTGAGTTAAATTAGATATTAATTTTAGTCTTCAGTTATTCTTTAATTTGAATTAGTTCCACATTCTTTTACTTGTTTATTTTTTATTTATTTTTTACCGTCAACAGCTCTGACACATTGCAGGTGCGCTTTGTTTCACAAAAAGTATGTAAGCAAATAGCTTTATTCTAAGAAAATGATATTATAGCCACTCAAAAGTCAAAATGTTCATAATATATGATATTAAATTAAATACAAAGGAATGTTTTTGTGATTCAACCCTGTATTAAAAAGTAGAAAAAAAAAACTAAAGCTAATTGAAATTGTTTGTATTCTAAGTTCGAATTATCTACAGTGCTTGAATTTCTTTCATCAGAGGAAAAAAAAAAAAAAAAAAAGGAAAACGTCATAGTCTAATATTGTTTGAAAATAAAAATGATGGGATTCTCACAACTTTCTCACTGTCAAGTTCTTACGGTAGAAATTCAACTGTTTGTATTTGTAAGTTGCGTCTTACGACAGATTTATCTTTATATATTTTTATTTTTCATTTTAATATTCATTTCTTTTATTAAATATTTCACGAAAATTTGTTTTATTTAAAATTTAATATTTCTAATTACTAATTACTACTTTTTAATCATAAATACTAACTAGTATGATTCTTTTGAAAAAGGTAATTTGATTGAGGTGAGACTTTTGGAATGGTAATCATGTGAATGAAGATGTACCTTTTTTAATTTACTTTTTTTTTTGTTTAAAAAAATGGAAGATAGGAGTTTAGTTTAATCGGTTGAGCAGAAATAAGTGGATAATAGTTTTTTTTTTATATACATAAAACCGATTAAAAAAACAACATAATTAGTAGAGACACTAAATTATGAATTAAACCACTAACTATGGGAATAAACGGTGCGGTGCATTATTTTTTTAATTCTTGTTTACTTGGCTTCCATTTTTATTTTAGTTTTTAGTTTTAATACATTGAATATTATATGTACCATTTGAAAATGTTTTTTCCTCTATTTATTGCAACGCCTTTACAAAACCACATTTTCAGCTGCCTAAGGAAAATAAATTTTTCTATTCACCGAAAAACAAACTTTTTGCACCAAAACTTTTCAAAAGACAGAACGTGGACTGGTTTCGAATTTCAGGACTATAAACAGACACTTTATAACATGAAAGACGTTTAATTATTATATTTTTGAAGTTTGACAAATAGAAGTCCTTATTTAAAGTTTGACTTTCATCGTTGTTAAATGACAACACCTCTTCTAAATACATGCATTTCAAAATAATATTGGTATTTTAAAAAATTAGTCGCAGACAAGGAATTTAAAAAAGAAATGATGTGAATGGCACTAAAACTTGTGTCCTAAGCATGTTGTGGTGTGTTATGATGAATGAATTTGAATTTGTTTGAACATTATGAACCAAACATGTTGTGCCGCGTAGGAGTGACTGTTGCGTTTATCCCAAAATTTGAAACCCTAGGCAGAAGAACATAAGGTGATGGGATCCTGTTTTTATGGTTCAAGATTTTCCCAAAGCACAATCATTGTTGCAGGCAGTACTCAAACATGTACCAAACACCCCATTTGAGTGAATCATAAATTCATGGCAGTAAATAGGTAAAATGTTGATCTTTTTCGTTTGCCCCATAAGATTCTGTTCATAATTTTTGCATAAAGAGGAGAAACAATTAAGAAGATACCATTATGTTCAAAGCCTTGTGTGCTCATTTTTCACTCCTTTTTTACTTTGTTTGAATGAATTAGCAGAAATTGAAGCTAATATTGGCCCTACATGACCCTAAAACCCTAGACAATTATAAATGGAATGACTTAAAAAACAACTGTTGGTAAGATCTTGAATATAAGCACCAAGATATCGCTACACATGTGTGCTCTGCGCTTTTGTTGCCTTTCTTTAAGCGTAAAATCGGGTCATTTTGCAGCCAAACAAAGCCTTTTATCCTTCATTTCCACACAAGAACATGCCTAAAACCCCAAATCTCTGCAAATTTAAACTGTTCAATTCTTCTACCAGGGAAAATTCTACTTAAATCATTGTTAGGTTAAATTGTTTGGTGGTGCTTCTTCTAGTTTACCAAACTTTACATTTTAATTATTATACTTAAAAATAATCAATTTTAGTATTTTTTAATTTTCTTTAGACATTATGAATTTAGATATAAGTGAAAAAGAAATCATATGCCTAAAAGCTAAAGTAAACTTTAAAGCATACTTGTAGATTATCCACGAATATCGGTAGTGAAAGTGAAGCTTAAATTCTTGTAACTTTTGAGAACAAAATTCTTATAACTCGAACAACTCTTAGGTGTGTGTATCTAACGAGGAATATTGGAAAATTTAAGTTTAATTATTCTTTTGACTTCTTTTCTTTAAAGTATCAAATTAGTTCTTTTTAAGCTTTAATTTGGTATCGATTTTAAAAATCGATGCAATTTGGTGTTTTTTTTTTAAATTTCTTGAAATATATCAATAATATTTTATAAAAATTGACATTATAATTATGTTAATTATATCAATAAAGCAAATTATCTTTATTAATTTTAATTTTGATAAAACAAATTATCTGTTTCAAAAAATTTAACAAAAAGAATCAAATTACATAATTTCTTTTTAAATCAAAATCAAATTAAAATTTAAAAAAATTAAGGACAAATTTGAACAAAAAAAAAGATAAAAAAGTAATTAAATAAAAAAATTACTATTTTGATAGAATTTTTTGAAAAAAAAAACTAAAATAGATAAATTGTAAAAAAAATTATACAAAATTAGATAAATAGTGTTTTGGGAGCATTATTTTAACTTTTTTTGTTTCAAACAATATACAAAATATTATTTTTATTTTATTATATTTTTTATTAAAGTTGTGATTATGAAACACTAATTCTATTTTATTTTATTTTTTACTGAAATTATCCTTGATAAGCAGGATTTTTATTTTTTTTTGTCCATCATGACAGAAAAGTTAAAATTATATTTACCAAATATAACTTTAATAAAAAAAATTGTGGATACTAAATACTATTCCTTATTCCTGTATCGTGAAAAATAAAAAATAAAAATCATGTTAACGAAAGGTGAGTTTTTGTGGACGAAGTACTCCTGTGGAACTATGACTAATTCAATTTTGTAATGGTTTTTACAAGTTGCTGTTTTAGTTATGTGTATGAGAATGGTAAATCTTTGGGTGCAACATGATGTCAGTAAACAAAATACTTTATAAAGAAACCCTCCCCTCGTTTTTCTTATTTCCAAAATTCACTTCTCTGTTTCTTCTGTCTCATTTAAGAATTCTATATATCAAGTGGCTCTACTCAAAAAAAAAAGAAAAAAGTGGTTCTCAACAAAAGGCTCTCCATTTGGTAGCTGCATAGGCACTTTTGGGGACTACAAATTGGTGACCACCCTCCCTCACTTCTTCCCATGCCAATGCTCACAACTCCTTACATTTTCTTCTCTTCTCTTCTCTTCTCCCTCACACTATAAAACCTCACTCTGCAACACTTCTTCTTTTCACCACAACAAAACAGACACCCTTCAAAAAAATCTCCACATGGCTGCAATTGTGTGCCACGGATTGCAGTCACACTCCCAACTCGCTGAGTCAATAGCACTCAAACTCAGACTCCCTGCCTCAAAACCAAACCCTCCTCAATTCTTCAAATCCTCTTTCTGGGATTCAAATTCAAACTCAAACTCAACCTTCAAACCCCACACCGAAGAGAACAACAACTCCACCCCACGCACACCTTCTAACCCCACCTCCTCTTGGACCTTCCTCGAAGCACTCTCCAACGTCTCAAAACAACCATCGCAGGAGCAAACCACCTACGTCCACCCTCACCAGAAACGCTCCTCGCTCACCCTCAGCCCACGGAGCCTCCAACTCTGCACCGAAAACCTCGGAAACGAAAGCGGCAGTGACAGCGATGAGAGCAGCATTGACATGCTCTCTGCGGTGAGCACGATTTCGGGGACAAGGGAACAGACCCAAGAGGGGCAAACTCGTCAACTTTCGACAGCCAGGAAAGCGAAAGCGCAGAATTTTCCGCCCCCTTTGACGACGATAAGAGGATCGGAGCCTCTTCGCGTGAGACCCCACCGTGAAAACGGCAGGCTGGTGATTGAGGTCACCAAGGTCCCACCGAGTCCCTTGTGCTTTAAAGCTGAAAGAAGCCATGGCCGACTTCGCCTCTGCTTTTTGACAAACCCCACTCCAAGTTTTGACCCGGAAGAAGAAGATGACGCAGAAGAAAACGAAGTGTTAACCAATGAAAAAGAATTGGAAAACGAAATCATTGGACGAGTAAAAGACACCGAAGAAGAAGAAGACGAGGAAACAGAGGAAGAAGAAACCGGGGATGAAAAAGAAGAAGAAGACGAGGAGGAGGAGAATTTGGGAGAGGAATGTGCTGCATGTGGGTGTGTGGAGAGTGATGTTATTGTAGAAAAGTACGAAAGGCTGAGAAGATGCAGAGAAGGTGGTGACCACGAGAACAATGAATTGTTAAATTGGAGTGACTCACTTTGTGTGGTTACTTCCTAAAGCTAGTTAGCTACCTGCTGCTGCCACTCCAACCTTGAGATTTTTGTGTCTCTAATTAATAAAAATTTTACATTTGTCCTTTTCCTAATTTCTCTTTTTGTCCTCTTTTTTCTATTTCCTTTACGTGATGAATCATTGAATTGCCGTATTTTCCCATAAACTATGGCTGTTGTCGGCAGTTATTATCGTTACTCTGTTTCGGAGGGCACGCACACGAACATGCGCAGAGGCACGGCTTGTTTGGGTAACCCGGTGAGAGTTTTTAATTTTAATTGATTCAATCAAAAAGCACGTTTGGATAGCGAAAATCCGTGGTGACGGAATGCAGCCTAATTTTGTTAGTGTGAATGGTATGCGATTCTAATAGTCTGAGGAAAAGCGAAGAAAAATGGTGTGGACAAGGGTTCTTAGCTTGTCCTACGTAGGAGAAACACATGATAGAAGTTGGTGCACGGTGGGTGTGGATGTCTCGGCAGAGGTTTTTTTTTTTTTAAGATTAAATTATTAAACATGTTTTAGTTTTTTCGGTATCTGTTGTTATGTTTATGTAAATTAAAAAATTTTATTTGGTTACCGAGCTTTAATGTTTTGTTTGATATAGATTTTTGCATTTGTTTGGATTTAATAAGTTTATGAATCTAATAACACGAACAAAAAATAAACATTTTACAAACCAAAACACTTAATCATTTATGTTTTGCTTGAATCGCTTGAAAAGCCAATCTTTATTAACTAGGGAAAATTATTTGATCAAACTATAAACCCAGTGCTTGAATTCATATTTCACATTACTTCAACAAATTCACATCACTTGGTCAATAAGAATTTCATAGGAGAAAAAATAATTTGGTCTCTTTTTTCCTGAAGTGACCAAACAAGTATTTGAATGTCTTATTTTCAATGGAGAGAGAACAGACACTTACTTCTCTCGTTCAAGCATTAAATTATCACTCGTGACTTCGAGTAATAAATTACAAACTTTTATAATCCACTTCAAATTTCATACATTTTTTTTTTTGTCAGTACACTTATACGATTATGGTTTCATAGAAAAAAATAATAATTGGTCCGATCATTGTTTATCAAACTAAGTTATAGCTTGAATGAAAGATGAAATATTCACTTAAATAACCAATCAAACCCTTGAATTATAGATAATGCTTTACATATAAAACCAACGTCACCATCTGAACTTCACTAATATGACAATACAGTACTAAAAAACAACAGTAACTATATAATTATTGTACGGTATAATTAAAAAAATAATTTTTATATTATATTTTTTAAAATATTATTATAATTTAAATTAATAACACTTACAAATTAACTTTAAATTATTATTTATAATAAAGTGATATACCATATAAATGTAATAATTATTTTATTTTATTTAATTAAAAATATTAACTAATCAATTAAAAGATAAAAAAATATTTTATATAATTAAATATATTTTTAATATTAATTTATATGTATATATATAAACATAAATAAAAAAACTTAAAAAAAAAAAACAAAATAGTGACAGGTAAGCCTAGTATAACCTACTGTTACCTCCTGTATGGAGTTTGTTACCTTATCATTATTGATCCTTATCAGTTCAATCCGATCCAATTTAAATGAATCACGGATAGATCCGACTAACAAATTTTGTCAACCCTAATAATTGTACATTGTTTTTAATATTTATTATATTTACTCGAATATTGAAGACTAATATACTAAACAATAAATTTTATATCCAAAATCGATCACCCATCTTAACACATTTTTAGCATATGGTTATAAAAAGCCTTACAATTATTAATTAAGTATATAATTAAAAAATATTAACCACAAAACATTGCCAAAAAAAAAATGTGATTAGGTCATACTTGAGTTTTTTCTAATCATCCGTACAAATTAAAGTGGAATAAAAATAGTACAGATAAGTAAACACTCAAAATATAAAAATGTGAGATATTACTGTGAATCAAACTTTATGGATTTATAACGTCTACCCAATTTTATAGGAATGTTTTCTGGTTTTTATTTTAAAAAACTTATTTCAACACATGTTATAATTTAATTCTATCAGGACATTACACCGCATGGACGTTGTTAATAAATATCTTCTCAATATCATACTAATTAGTAGGGATGGCAACGGGGCGGGGCGGGGACGGGTTTCACTATCCCATACCCATCCCCGCATAAAAAATTCATCCCCATCCCCATACCCAAACCCAACGGGTATCAAACTTTTTTCCCATCCC
>Ga0099822_1010585_pt1 | contig 11416 bp, 11 predicted proteins | sample CowpeawhiteBW_FD_76839 | JGI IMG/M metagenome (GOLD analysis project Ga0099822, IMG submission 76839) | Root nodule microbial communities of legume samples collected from California USA - Cow pea white BW | ecosystem: Host-associated > Plants > Roots > Nodule | place: USA: California | collected... | reverse complement strand
GGCAAGTAGTCGGTTTTGGCCGGGTACCTGTCTAGATGGCTAGTGCTGGTTGTGTCCGGGTACTGGATGGTATGTGGTTTTAACGTGTGTACTTATTTACTTGATTGGGCTTGGCTAGGTACAATACAGTATGTCAGTGCCAATCTTTTTCATTTATTCATTCCTAAATTTTCACTATATTTTGTTTTAATATTATACGTTTTTTTTCACCTACTTTTAGCCTTCTTTTTTTTTATCTTATTCTAAAAATCATAACAAAAAATAGTATTCCTCATTTCTTTAGTGTTTGTCTAACATCAATTTTTAAAATTCTCTCAAAAAATATAAAAAAAATATATAAAAAAATAAAATAAAAAAATGTTTTCTTTGTTTAAATTTTATTGTTTGTCCGACCGCTCGCGTCGCATGAGACCTATTTCCAAATAATTCAAATTTCCAAAAACAAACATAAAAAAAAATCAAAATTATAAAAAAATCAAATCAAAAAGTTTCTCAAATAGTTTTTCATAAAGAACTACGTAACCTCTGATTCTCCATTATGAATTTGGAGATACATAGAAACGATGTTTAGTCCTCGTTGGGCCAAAAGAACCAAAAATATATTTTTGTTACTTTTGTAAATTCATTTATTATTATTTTCGGGAAAAATAAATATTTTCAAAAACCACATCCTTTTGCACGTTTAATTAGAGGTACCGTCTTAGGATGAACATTATGGGTGTTAATACCTTCCCCACGCGTAACCAACTCCTGAACCAAAAATTTGGTTTTTTGCAGACCTTGTCTTATTTTTTTGGTTTTTCGTAGTTTTCCAAAATAAACTATGGTGGTGACTCCAAACTCTATTTTTACAAATTTTATTTTTGATTCGCCGTCTTGTTGCAATTTCGGTTGCGACAACCTCTATCTACCAGACGTAAATTTATGTCTGATCAAAGGGAATAGACATAAATTTTGACAACTTATTTATGAAAATGCCACCACACATTTTTTATATCTGACATTTAATGATCAGATGTATCTTGCGTGACGTAATAAGCCGATTAGTGCTTAATGAGAATTTACCAACCTCAAACCATAAAAAGTTGGGCGAACCTACAGATATGAACGTCTAGGCGGGCCCGACAAACTAGACGAGTCGATTGTGCCCAACGACCTTGAAAATTCGAGTGAGCCCGATGACTCGAACGGGTCAGGCGAGCCCGAAGACCCGAACGGGTCAGGCATGCCCGAAGACCTAAACGAGCCAAATAGGCCCACAGAACTGAACGGGGCCAAGCAGGTCCGAAGAATCAAACGGGCTAGGTGGGCCCGAAGAACCGAACAGGCTAGGTGGGCCCGATGACCCGAACGGGCCCAACGGGCCCAAAGACTTAAATGAACTAAGATGGGTCAGCCTTACGACTCAGAGGAGTCGTGCCCGATGACCTGTACGAACTGAGTCATGTCGGCCTTAAGGACACAAGTTTTAGAAAATTCAATTTTAATTTCTTTTATAAAAAATGGATTCTGGATTTTGAACTTAATCCAAATATTTGGACTGAATTTAAATCTTGATCCAAATATTTTGATATGAATTTTAAAAAAATCAAAACTAGTTTTGCTAAAAAAATGGATTTGGGTTAAAAAGCTAATCCAATTATTTGGATCTAAAATAGATGTGGATTGGATCATTAAAAATCCAATTCATGCCCACCCCTATATGCCATATATGTTGTCGTTAACTAATGAATAATTACAAAATCTCCAATTTTAATACACATTTTTTTTCTACGAAATTACAAGAATACAAAAATTGAGTTGCCATTTGATATAGTAAAAAAAACCACACCCTGTAAATGCTTCCGAAACTGTAAAGTTTTAAATTTTATAACCAATATTATATTATAATAACACAAACCTTAAATATTTATAGCACTTTTTTATCTATGGAATTGCCTACCCAAAAATTATATTAAAAACACAATTACTAAACAATCACAATTCCGCTTATAACAAAATGAAAACTATAATTTTCATTTATGTCTGTCGTCCATTTTAAAGTGCCAATTCACTTAACTCTACCCAAAAATGACCTGTTGGTATTTATGTTACCTGAATCCCTAACACAACTTATATAATATTTATAAATATCATTAATATATTTTATTCAAGTCTAACACTCAATCTTAGAATTTTTTCTTTTAAAGAACCAAAACATTGCAGAATGTTACAACCACGTATATACTATATACATTAGCACTTCTGCATGTAAGTTTGGATCCAAATAGCATAATAATTTTCGTAGAGAAGAATAACTTGATAGTCACCTTCAACTTCACATATCCGCAATTTTCAAACTTTTATTTACATATATACCTTATAACATTATCAACAATTCAATTTCCTTATAATATGCGTATATTGTACCTTATATAAACTATATACTAAAAACATTGTCCTCGAGCAAAGTATTATATTAAATCTATCATATAACTCATATATATATATATATATATATATATATATATATATATATATAAAATAGAATAGCCAAATAAAATCATTACCCAATTAAAAACAATCACCAAAAATACAATTTTAATCCACACTTTTACTATAAAACATCAACAACTATATGTAATTGCTACCAAATATCTCCTCATAATCACACTTCTATTAAGCAAACACACAAACTCCAACTTTCCTTCACATCATCTACCACAATTGCTTATAAACTGTAAACTCCAATGCACCTATACTAAAATCAATTCCATGTCACTAAAATACAGCCCCCACATGCTTAGTATTCCAACAAAATTTAGATCGTACCAAAAAATTCATAACAACCGAAATTTCTAAAATTTATTATAAACTTATCACGTTTTTGTCACCCAAAATTTAACCCAAACAAAACTTCTTAAAAACAAACTACAATAGAGGAAAAATAAAATAAATTAGTTAGTTCCCTTACCTCGATCGATTAATTTTACTATATACAATTTTTCTTGTTTCCTTGTTGTTCGCCTAGCCCTTCTACGTTTTAATCATCAACAAAATTCACAACCTTTACTCTTTACTTAAGGTCTGAGTATCACTAGGTTGCACCTTCCTAGAAAACTATTCTATGCACCACATAACAAATATATGGCAGCCCCTCCTTTAGAATTCTGCCCAAAAAAAGAAAAAAAATATTTTTAATACCACTTTGATCCAACTATTTAAAACTCCTTCAGCTTCCACGATTTAATTCCTCTTTCTAATATTAATTCTATCTAGGTTCAAAGAATATCCACGGATGACTAAAACCAACATTATTTTCATTTAAATGCACAAAAGTCTAACGTAATTGGCCTATACAACTCCTCTAACTCCTCGAACCTGGACAACCTCCACACACTACTAGAAATTTTCATATTACATGAGATTTTTTTTTCAAATTTGTTAAAAAAATTTGCAAGAAAAGACTCTTTTTCTGCCATTTTTTCTAAGAATTTTAATTGATAGGTAATTCCTTCGTGGATAATCACTTCCTACAAAATTATAAAATTTGCAAGTATTTCCTATAAAATTTTTTGCGAAAAGTGTTTTATACAAATATTTTGCAAGAAAATTGGTAGAAATTTCTTGCAAATTTTTTTTCTCAACAAAATTTGTAACTATATCCTAGGAAAAAAAATTTAAAACAAAATTAGCAGAAACTATATTTTTTTAGTAGTCACATGAGAGAGACCTCACGAAAAAATCTGCCCACCAGACCATAGGGCACATGATAGAAGAATGTCGACACTTATGAGACCTCATTGAAGAGTTAATCGACTCCGACTCAGCAAGGAAGCGACGATCAAGACAGAGGACACGACAACTTCATTGAACGGGGACAAGGCCGGGGGCTCAGCAGTTTCATGGGACAAGGCAAGGGACAGTCGAACCTGCCCAATATGGTCCTTCAGATCCCAGAATCTGAGCCCACCCAACAAGCTCAACAACCAGTTGCGCCTTACACATAGTCATTCATTTGATTCTAGAACATCGAACTCCAACATCAGTTAGCTCAAGCAAGGGGAATCAATGATACCTGACCATAGAAAAATGTCGACACTTATGAGACCTCATTGAAGAGTTAATTGACTCCATCTTAGTAAGGAAATAATGGTCGACGTAGAGAATGTGACAACATCGTTGAACAGGGACGAGGCTGAGGGCTATGCAATTTCATTGGATGAGGCAAAGGATAGTCGAACCTGCCTAATATGGTCCTTCAGATCCTATGATTTAATCTTGTCCAACAAGCTCAACAACCCGTTGTGCCTCACACAGTCGATCATTCGATGTTAGATCGTCAAACCCCAACGTCACTAAGCTCAGGCAAGGGGAAGCATGGATACCATCGTTGGAGGATTTCTAGGAGGAGAAAGCTCTTGTGCAGCACAAAAGAGATACCAGAGGAGTATCAACTCGGTGAGTCAGTTCCTAACTTGACGCTTGTGGTCCATAACCTACTCCGATGAGGACATCTGTATAGACGATCCAGAACAAGACGATCGAGTAGTCGTCCTTGCCACCATCTCCAACTTACGAGTTCATAAGATCCTCATCGACCAAGGGAGCTCGGCCAATGTCTTATTCTAGTATGCATTCAAAAAATTGGACATCCCTACTTGATTCAACCCTATCTAGAAGCCTTACTCGGTTTCGTTGGAGAACGAGTCTACACCATAGGTTACATTAACCTTTTAACAACCTTTGGAACACTCGAGCCCCATCGTGTTGCGGTGGTACAATACCTTATAATGGAGGCAGACACGTCCTACAACGTCTTGATTGGATAGAAAACACTGAACATGGTCTGAGCCACTTTGTCCACCCCATTCAATGCAATAAAATTCTCGGTCGAGAACCACTCAACCATCATCATCGTTAAAGTGGATTGGAAAGAAGCAAGGGCCTACTACACCTTGAGCTTGAAATTGGAACCATATGTGTCGCTTAAGTCAAGCAAACGCCAACACATCGTTGTAGATAATAGTCATAAAGTAGCCCACCTCATGAAAAACAAAATCACATCATAGGGAATAGTGTACAATCTGGACAAATGCTTTCACATCTTAGAAGGTGAGTTAGGCAACAATGCCCTCAACCTCGACCCAAGGTTCGAGTTCCCAAAAGATAGTCGACCTTCGTTCGATAAACTTATGCAAGACTACACTTAGGCCCCCTACCGGCCTAAGTTACAAAGGTCTGTTGTAACATAGACGAGGTAGTAACATGGACGAGGTAGTCCGCGATAAGATAATGGGAGTTCTCAGGCAGAACGTGGATCTGTTCGCATGGTCCTTGGGTGACATGCTAGGCATCGATCCCGGTTTCCTATGCCACCATCTATCCATCATTACACAAGTGAAAATTGTAGCCAAAAAAATAAAATAAAGCTAGGAGATAAAAGCCAAGCCACTTTCAACAAAAAGGTAACTACGTTTCACGATACCCAATTCATTATTGAAATCACCTACACCATATTGTCTTCATGGTAAAAAAGGCAAATGATAAATAACGCATGTGTGTCGACTACACCGGTCTCAACAAGGCATGCCCAAAGGACATATACCCACTACCCAATATAGATTGACTTATGGATAGTTTGTGAGGTTATGAGTTATTTAGTTTTCTAGACACATACTCGGGGGACAATCAAATTCTCATGACAAAAGGAGCAAACTTTTGCTACAAGGTCATACCCTTTGGTTTAAAGAACACAAAAAGTAACCTACCAACATCTGATGGACAAGGTATTTGCCGACCTCATGGGAAAGATAATGAAATTTTACGCAGATGATATGGTGATCAAATCGACCATTGCAACCGACGATCCGACACACCTCTAGGTCATCTTCAACAAGGTACGTCATCATAACATGAGGATAAACCTAGAAAAATTTTTCTTTGGTGTAGGTGGTGGCAAATTCCTAGGATTCCGAACTAGAAAAATGCAAAGATTTACTCAACATCAGAAGCCCGACCAACTTAACAGAAGTGCAAAGTTTGAATGGCTAGATAGTCTCGCTAGCCTATTTCATGCCTTGCCTAACACAAAAGGCAAAGCACCTCTTTAAGCTTCTGAAAGGAGCTCAGACTTACGACTCGACTGAGGAATACTATCACAACAAAAATCATGACAAAACGGAAAACAAAAAATAAACGAGTTTGAAAACAGATTTTGTAGTCACTACCATAGTTTATTATAGAAAAACTATGGAAATCTGTAAAATAAGACGTGGTTTACATGAATCAGATTTTCTGTTGGAGATTCAATTATGTGTAGGGAAGGTGTTAGCATCCTGTAGCACCAGCTTGAGGACGGTACCTCTAATCAAACAAGGAAAGCTTATTTAGTTCTCAAAATATTAATTTTCCCCAAAATAAAATAAGAAAGGAATAAACAAAAATATATTTTTTGGGCCTAACAAGGATAAACCCTTGGTCCTACATATTCTCATTCAAAATGAGAAATCAAGGTTATTTAGTTCTTTGAAAGATATTTGGAAAACTATTTGCAAAATGATTTAATTGTTTTTGGAGATGAAGTTTACAAGGGCTGTCCTTGCTCCTACGTATCTCCATTCACAATTGAGAATCACGAATCACGTAATTCTTAACTATTTATTTCAAAGTGTTGATACTTTTATATTTTGATAATTTTAAATTTATTGTGTTGAAAATGGGTGTCTCACGATGCGAGCAGCCAGACAGACACAAAAGATGGGACTGAAAACTATTTTTTATATTTTTGAAGAAAGGAAAGGAACCAAGTACTAGAATGACACGTGTAAGGAGTATTTTTTATAATAAATGCTGGTAGTGGGAGCATTTATGACATTTAATGCTAGCTTGTATGAAATGGAATAGTACTAGCTTAAATGGTTGAGAGTACATCGGTTCGAGTCCTATGTATGCCAAATTATGTGTTATTTTAATTATGTTTTAATTTAATAAAATTTTGGATCATGATGAGTGATAATAAAATCTTAGATTTATTGGAATTATCACAGAACATGAATTGGTTGAATTGGTTGTGTACCGGACTTGATAAATGGGTGGTTGCTGTCAGAGAGGTTGCCAAGAGGACTGAAAAAAAAAACATCTCATAATGGACTTTGAATGGCAATTAACATCATGATTAAGTGAAATTCATTTTGGAACATTAATCCACCATTAAGACATAATTAAGAGACTAATTGAGGGTGAGAATGAGGGTTTCTGAGTTTGTCATTGTTGAGCAAGGTGAGGAGAGGAATTTAGAGCAATCACTGTGTCTAGAGAGAGAGTGTGAGTGTTGTTCGTGAGGAGAGCAAAGGGAGGCCATTGTTGATCAAGGAGGAGCTCTAGACTCGTCAATTTTAAGCAAGGAATCTAGGTTAGGAGAGTTGAACTCGTAAACTTTGATGTGCTTGTTTAATTGCATGATGAATGAGATATGATGTATGATCTTTGTTCTGCAAACCTCCAATTTTTGGGTTTCTGGAAATTTTCCAGAAACCATCTGGCGGGCATTCAAAGCTACCAAGTGATTCATGTTGATCAAGCCCAGTTTCTGAGTTTCTGCTTTGAACCCCTAGCGTCAATTCATTGCCGCCAGGCGATGAACGCAGGGTTGTTGTGTTTTGGTTGCTCTATGGGAGTCTATGTAATTTGGGATGCTAGGCAAATTGACCAATTATGGGGTGATAACCTGTAATTAGTATTATTGGATGAAGGTTGGTATATATGAATATTAAGGTTGAAGAGTTGGGGTTTTATGTTTTGAATCAGATTGCGTAACTAAGAGCAATAGAATTCAGGGTGTTTGAAATCCTAATGTAATAAGAGTAAACATTTGCATATGCGAAAAGTGTATTGAGTGGAAAATAGAGAAACTTGTATGGAATGGGGAAATTAGGGTTCTCGTAGGTGCATAGTAGAGTTCTGGGTTTTCCAGAACTGGATGCACTGCCTGACGGCAGGCTGTGTGCCGTTAGGCGCCAACGCAGGGGAAATGGTTTTGCTTGGCTATTAGGTACAATTGTGAGTTAGGTCTCTTTGGGGGTCAAATTAATTATGAAACGAATTATGGGTCACCAGACAAAAGTCGAGGGTGATGAAAATTATTGAATTAAGAAGGATATATGATATTAAAGGGAAATCTTAATGGAAATAATTGTGATGTGGGAAATATTGCATGATAGGCTGTGAAACCAGTGATGGTAGATAAGTCCCTTGTAGTTTAGGACATAAGAGTTAGATATCCCCTGCTGGGATATCGTATTAAAATGTAGTGTGAAACTTTGGGTAGTGTTGATGGTTAATATTGGAAATGCATAAGGCTAAATCCAAGGGTGAAATGGTACAACTATTATGAGTACCTATAGGTATGAAAGAAAAGAGCAATAAGGCTACTGTGTGTTATAACGTGAACATGAGGGATTACACCATGATTAACTAGCTTTGCCATAAGTTAAGAAAAATTGTAAATACTTGAGATTATAAGCCTATATTTAAATATCTAGCGAATTGAGGTATATGAGATGAAGTATGGTGACTTGGTATATGTTGGGAAGTAGCTAGTGATGCTGGAAGTATTCTGGATAAGATTTGGCATGGATTGGTTGTCTTAGCAATTATTTAGGATTGTCCAAAATAGTAATATACATTATACTGGTGTTGCGCTTGACGGTAGGGAAGGTTCTGCCAGGTGATAGCTACGATTCCAACGGGTTGATCTGACGCGTGGCGCCTAGCGGTAAGGTGCATCCTGCTAGGCAATACCTGTAGTGGCATAAGGCTTCCACCAGGCAGTCTGGAACTAAGTTTCACCTGGCGACTCTAGACCAGTGCCAGGCGATAATGTAGAGTGTTCCTTGAGTGATACCTTAAAGATCGACTTGCTAGAGTGTTCCTTGAGTTGTGGCTCAAACGATATCCCTTGAGTTGTAGCTCGGGATAGAGGGCAAACATGTAGCATTCCTTGAGTTGTGGCTCAAGATCACGAATGAACATGAGGAATCCTTGAGTTATGGCTCGAATTGGCGAGTGTTACCGGTGTGAGTGTGTGAGTTATGGCTCTTACGGATGGGTCCAGAAAGATTGCCCTCCTCGATATTTAGCCGATGAGTTTTGTAGTCTTGGAACATTACGAATTATGCTTTGTTTTAGGAACTCCACATGACGTTATGGAGTGTGGTATGTAGCAAGTTTCCCGCACGTGTTCTACAAGTTGTGCTTTTAGGTATGGTAGCAAGGCCATCTTGAGGTATTCATCTAAAGACATAAAACATGGATAACATGGTGGTGGTCATGTGGTATGAAATCAAAGGATGAAATTCCTTTGATGTGCGTGTGCTTATATATCTAAATTATATATATGGTTTTTTTTATACTATTAGCTCATCCTATTTGTTTGTGTTTGACGATGATCGTGTAATCTGTTACACGGGAGCAGATGATATTGTAGATGGTTCTAGTGAGGCTTAGCATTGGAGAGGGGCTAGTTGGGAAAAACTTTCTGGAGTTTTATTATTATTTTATTTTATGGATTTTTTGTAAACCGTGTTTATGGAGTTATGAACGTGAATTATTAGTTGAACTTTTATGAGTATTATTACGAGACGATAATTAATGTTTTAATTTTTCCCACCTTTTAAGAAAAGACAATATAATAAATGAGACTTTATTTATTATTTCTATTTTATTTATTTAAAATTAGTAATATCCAACCGGGATGTTACAACACGAACGGTCACACGAGCACTTTGACATTTAAAAAACATTTAATTATTTGGAAAAAGAAAAATATTAAGTACTAGGACGTTACGGATCATCACACAAGTACTCATACCTTTGGAAACATACTTAAATATTTAAAAAAGAAAAGATATTAAATACTAAGACGATGCAAACGATCACATGAGTACTCACACCTTTGGAAGCATACTTAATCATTTTTTTTCATTTTTATATTTTATTATTTAAAATAAAAAGGTGAGAATGTTAGAAAGTAGGGTGTTTAAAAAACAAGTGGTGAGTATAGAAAGTTTAAAACATGAATTATAAAACTAAAATAAAGGCCCAAAATTTAAAATAGCCAAAACAGAAAACAAAACCAACATGAGTGCAAAACAATAAAAGGCGTGGTGTAGTAAGTAAATATTGTTAAGTGTGTCATGAGAATTGTGGTGCAAAGAGTAAAATAAAAGCAAGTCCAAACAACGTAATCATGTAGCAACTAATGTATGGTTTGTGCAGTGTATAATAGGTTCAATGAGCAATAAGATAAAACACCCAAAAGACATAAAGGGGTGGGATTAATATTTATGGAGGTGCATGAAAAAAAATAAAAATAGTGGATTAAAAAAAATAAAGCAAGCATGAGGGTAAAACTAAGGAATGGACAAAGCAATGGTGGGTTTAGGCCTGAAGTCCTTTCTTCTTTCTTTTTTCAGAAAACCCCAGAAGGGTTCCTTCTTCCGCTTCACGCATGGAATGTCTCCACCACCAACCACCACAACAGATCCAGGAAACCCTTCATCATTGATCTCAATGTCTAGTTTTCCAACCATACCATGGATCAAGAACAAATACACACAGTACACGGTAAACAACTACCAGAAATTCATGAAGGTGCTTACTCTATAATAAGAAACCCCTTAGTATACAGTAAGCAGCCATCAACGAAACCACCAAGCCACTTACTCTATACTAAGGAGACCCTTAATATGTAGTAAGCGGACATCAAAAGTCTTGTGAACCGCTTACCCTATACTAAGGAACCCCTTAGCCTACAGTAAGCAACCATCAACCAAACCACCATGCTGCTTACTTTATACTAAGGAACCCCTTAGTATACAGTAAACAACCACTAGAAATCCACGCAACCGCTTACTCTATACTAAGGAACCCCTTAGTATATAGTAAACAACCATCATCGAAATCACCAAGCCGCTTACTTTATACTAAGGAACACCTTAGTATGTAGTAAGCGGACATCAGCAGTCCTGAAGTCGCTTACCCTATACTAAGGAACCCCTTAGCATAAAGTAAGCAACCATCAACGAAACCACCAAGTCGCTTACTCTATACTAAGGAACCCCTTAGTATGCAATAAGCAGACATTAGTAGTCTTAAAGCCGCTTACTCTATACTAAGGTATGTAACATTTTGGTCGGATATTACTAATTTAAAAAATATAAATAGGAAATAATTATAAAATCACATTTATGACAATTCCTTTTCCCAAAACGCGGAAAAATTTAAAATATTTATTATACCGCAATAAACTAAAATCCACAAACTATAATCGTCGATTACAAATTCTGAGTCTAGTAAGATAAATGATTACAAAACATTTAAATACTAATAAAACAAGAAAACATTATAAGGCTTTTACGCAAGTTAGCCCCTCTCT
>Ga0099822_1010578_pt1 | contig 11422 bp, 7 predicted proteins | sample CowpeawhiteBW_FD_76839 | JGI IMG/M metagenome (GOLD analysis project Ga0099822, IMG submission 76839) | Root nodule microbial communities of legume samples collected from California USA - Cow pea white BW | ecosystem: Host-associated > Plants > Roots > Nodule | place: USA: California | collected... | reverse complement strand
TAGTTATAGGGATTTATTCTTTCTAAGTATATGGTCTGTTACATATGTATATGTTTAAATAGGTCAATTGACCTAATAATCATCAATAAGGAATAAAACAATTATTCCCTTCTGTTTACAAGAGTTATCACTATACATTTTCATCTTTTGAATTTCACAAAAATTTCAATCTCTTTGAATTATTTTATCCACACAATTTCATAAGTGATTATATTTTGGCACTAGGTTGAATAACCACATTCTATTTCTTGCTTTTCCAAGAAATAATATTGTCTCCAATGAAAACACAATATCCAATTATGAAACATGTGTTTATAGAAAGATCATGTCCAAACAACATCACAATACCAATACATCTAAGTATTTTCTTATCTTCATACACTGTTACATGTGATAAATCCCTTTTGAAGCATCTAAGGATGTGAATGATAACATTTTAGTGATTAAGACAAAGAACTCGCATAAACTAACTAACCACTCCAATGCAAAGAACAAGTTAGGTCCAGCATTAGTGAGATAAATAAGTTTTCCAAAAAATCTTCCATATCTTTCTAAGTTTTAAAAAGGCTCACTTTGTTCTGCCATCAATGTTTTATTTAACCGTAAACCCTAAAACTAACTGTTCACTGCTCTAAAATCAATCACACTTATTTCCTTTAGATATCTAAGGCAAATTTTCTTTGAGAAATGACAATAACTTCCTTTGCTTGAACTACTTCGATACCCATAAAATATTTAAAAAGTCCAATATCTTTTGTCTGAAAGTGATTGCATAAATGATTCTTTAGCTAAGAAATTTTAGTGCCATCATTATGTTTAATGACTATGTCATCAAAATACACAAATGAGTACATGCATATCTTCGGAGATACATGAAAATAAAAGACTAAGAGATCTGTCAAACCAAGCATACAGAGATAGTTTAAAATCATAGAGATGTTGGTGTATTCATGATGTAACACACACTCCTCCTGAGCAACAAAGCTAGAAGGTTGCTCCATGTTGCTTTCCTCTTCCAGATTACCATGAAAGAAGACATTCTTGATCACCCTGAAGGTGGACATTCTTGAATCAAGTTTCCATGAACTTTGACTTTCCACAGTTTGAGAAATGTAAGTTGTTGACAAACAAGACTGTGTGGGATTTTGTGCTTGGCTGCTACATTTTAGTTTTGGGTATTTCTGATAACAGAGATCATTTTCTCCATTAAGCTTCTCTAAAGAAATTGTGAGAGTCCCAGAAAAAGAGGTGGAAGGTCTTGAAGAAATTTTGAAGAAGGTAAAAAAATGAAATTCAAGAGGGACAAGAGGCTCCAACCTATGGGTTGAAACAATCAGTGATGGAAAGCAAGAACCAAGGGTTGAAAAATGGACAAGGGAGGCCGACAAACCCTATGGAGGCCATGCAGCATTTGGCTTCCACGTGCATAATGGGGTGCACAAAGATGGTGTATGTGGGGGCGCATGGAGACAATCCAGCCTTTGTTACGGGTTACTGGTTGGGTTATATGTCGCTAGACGAAAGGAACCAGATCTGATACTCACCAGAGAAAATGGAAATGGTCAATGGTGGCATACAGGGGAAGACAGTGGTGGACAGTAGAAGACAGTGAACAGTGGATTTTTTATCACGAACATGACCAGGTGTTTGATAGAGAAAAAAAGACAGCAATCAGCGGCTGACAACAGCAAGTGGCAATATTCTCATTGGACAATGACAGATAGAGCAAAATTTACCTGCTCTAATACCAACTTGAGAAGAAAAATATGAGAAAGAATGCTCAAGAGATTCATGCATCTCTTAGCTTATTCATGTATTTACAAGAGTCCTTACATTAGAGATACAAAAAAAAAGATCTGAAAAGACTACACCTAGGTGAGAGATAGGTATTACATAAATAAGTTAAACTATCCTAACAAGTCAACCGATTCAAACATGTTAAACAATTCTAACATATCCAAAGCACAAAACAAGCAACAGAAGTGAAGAGACATTGCTGGATAAGACTATATCATACTGAAGAATAAATTATAACCGAGTATCATACTACAAATATAGAGAAAATAAATTTACCTCGCCTGCATCAGTAAGATAACCACCTATGACAGAAAAATCCTTTCTGTATATATGCATCAACAAATTTATAGCCCCCTGAAATAGGAGAAAGTTTATCAAAGATAATAGCATTCATAAATAGAAAGAGACGTGTTCAGAGTAACATAAGTCATAACCAAATCATGTTTAGAACCCACGTATCCCAAATATAGTTGTAAGAAGATGTAGATGGCAATGCCATATTTTTCGTTTCCAGCTACAGCTCAGTGTAACATGGTACATTTTGGATGCTTACCTCCCTGATCTCTAATGTTGGCATATGTGGGAGGAAATCATTGCCAACAAAGAAGCATAGAAATACAAAATCGTCCACAACTCGTTCAAAGTCAATCTCAAATGGAGGGTTGGGTATCTCCAATTCAAATTGCAAATATTCACGAAGCACCCAGATGTTAAGAAACTGTAAATAATACGAATTAACTTAAAATTGAAAACATAAAGCATAGAAATATAAAGATTCAGATCAATATGCTGGACTTTAATTCTCAAACCTGATATTTCTTCCTGTGAATTGGGCTATCATCAGGAGTATCAAAGTCCTCAACTTGACAATCAGCTGCAAAATGGCCAACTTGGCCACACAAAAAACACTTATCCTGTTGACCAGGTAAAGTAACTACCTGTTCATGCATTAAGGAATCATTTGAGACAATCCATAGAGATCAATGAGCTAACAATATCATAAAAAGTTACATTAGAAACTAACCTCCCTCAATATTGAGAAGTGAACCTCGTGTGTAGCTAAGGAGAGCATAATCAAATCAGCATCCTGGTTTAAGGATTGTATCATGCAAATATCAGGGAAAGGATAAAGACACCAAATGAAGATAAAATGAAAATTTGAAACAGAACAAAAACTCACCAATCCATACAAACAATGTCGAGTATCTGGATTGAAACCAGGAAGGTTGCGTTGTAACCGGATGTATTCCATTATTTTATGTTCTCCTTCACCAGGCGAGTTTGAATCAGACAATATAACCTTCAAATAATTAATCACCCAATGCAGCCCCATAAATAAATATATAGAGACAAAGTATCCTGAAAACCAGATGTGTAAAGAAAAAAAATATACGGGATTACTCCACAGATAGGAATGATCCATCTTGAAGGTATCAAGAGATATAAAGAATTAATTGGATAAGGCGTCAATTGCACCTTTGTATTCCTCCAGCTAGGATTGTGGTTCAACCTAGTCTGTATATAATACTGGAGAGCCACTGACAAGGCTGCCATAAATTGAGTTCCAGGGGTAATGACATTAGAGTCTGAAGTCTCACGCTTGTCTTTAGAAGACAAAATGTTTGCCTCACCCTCAAATTCTTTCCTCAGCCTTTCCTCTTCAGCTTCCTATAAGGTCACATAAGCACAATAACTCAAACTTCATCACAAAAAGCGTAGGAGTCCCTTGCATTCAAGATCAATATTAACATTCTTACAGCCTCAGCTGCATCTTTAGCAGCTCGGAAACGCCGAGAACGTTGCTGATTCATTTTGGCTCGTGGTGCAACACCATCTGCAAATTACAAAGTAAGGAAAGAAGAGGGAAAAGCTGTAGTGGTAAGAAACAAATGAAATGAGAAAGTGGGATCAAAGAAAAAACAGAAGCTAGGAACTATCAGTTTGAAAATTACAGACACACAGAAAGATTGTAGCTTTAGGAAAATTGAATACACCAATGTAAGCTTTTGATTTGCCAGTGTCAGTTTTAAGGTAGGTTACATTAAGGTAAATAAAGGTCTTGACCTTCGTCTTGCACACTTAGTTACATTCTCGAACTCTGGAGCCTTTTCCTATGTTAAATTATCCTATTCTAGCATAGAATGGGAATAGCTTATTAGGACGTTCAATTTTGTTGGTTCTATAGATATAGATAATCTTTCTATTATTACATCACATTTAGTTTTCTTTATTGATAAAATGTGAAAATAAGTCAAAGGAGCACCACATCTCAGAGCAATACTATGTGAGTCAGAAGGGATAAGACATCCTTGCAGAAAAACAAAGGTATTGGCAACCAACGAAAATGAGAAAAAACATCGTAAGTGTATTATATTTATACCAATTGCAAGGTAGAGAAGCTTCCTTGGACGAACCAACGAATAGAGATGGTCAATGTATTCAAATACTGATTTAAAAACATCATCATAGGTAGCAGGTGCCGGCTGCATTCCAAGATTTAATGTAAGTTCAGCAAAACCACTCAGTAACTCAAACAGAAACATAACATGGCATTATTTCACTATATAACAGCTAATTGAATTGAATTCAGAAAATCAGCACCAGAACTTGAAACGTGAAGTTTAAGCCGAAATTCGGAACTTCATATTCCACTCAGGCTCAGAGCAAGGAAGAGGAAATAACAAACTCTATGAACTAACCTTGCCATCGGGGTGAAAACAAGGGTGGATAATGCCGTTCATGTCCAAGTACAAGTTGTCGAATTCTATTCCGTTGGGGTTTGGTTTTGACGCGTCGATAGGCAACGGAACGCCATCGTCGCCGACGGCGGGTTCATCCTCAACTACGTCGGCGATGGAAAGCGGGTAACGGTCGGCGAGCCACCGGTAAAACGCTGGCACTCCCATAGTTACAGTAACAGCTGAGGAGGGTTGGTTCGTTCGCAAACGACGGAAAGAGAGAAGAAAATTTTGGATCTGTGTCGTTCACACTGCTGTACTGTTCATCCGATCAGAGACATCAAGATTCGTTAGTCAAACCACCTGAGCTCAAATGTTTTATTCTTAATCTATTCTCTTTATTATTGAAGTTTATTTTTATTTGTTTTTTAAATTGCAGTCAATTATTATCTTTCATCTAATTCTCTCCTACACCGCTCTTTAATTTCAATTTAATTCCTACTAAGTTCTTACTAAATTTCTTATTAGACTATTCACATAAAACAAAATAGTTAGCATGGTCGTACAAATTTGTCAGACAAAAATACATATACATGCGAAGTAAAAGAAAAATAGTATCATTTACATCACATTTTTTTTTTTTAAATTTCAGCCATTGCTTATGGTATATTCAATCAAATCAAAGTAAATCCTTCAAAAGTTCGGATGGAGAATTAGAGAAACAAAAAGAAGGTAAATTTATATAGAAAAATGGTTTAAGCATGAGTGAATTAAATATATTTTTTGTCTTTTTCATTTTTAATGAAGATTAGAATTAGACTCTTTTTGAAATTTTGGATCAATTTATTCTCTTATATTTAGAAATTGTATGAATTTTTAATCCTTTTAACTAAGATTTGTTAAATTTATTTGACGTTTCAAACATGTTTCTTAGTTAATATTGAAGCGAATAATATGTCAAATGGTATAAATAACTCAAATGTTATCATGAATCGCATTTGAAACGTAGATTAAACTTAATAAAATTTGGTTAAATGAGCTAAATTCACATATTTATAAAGTTGGAGGATTAAATTGGACCAAAATTTTGAAGATGGACTAATTCTAAATTTTAATTAAAATTGAGGACAAAAAACATAGTTAATCATTTTTATGTGCAGCCAGATTAGAGTGTTTTGGTATTGGGGGACCTTCTTGATAGATGAAATCGAGGAATTGAGTGGGTTGTGAAGAACTCTAATGCGAAAGTTGCTCGTGCTTCTTATTTCAATGCCAATGACTCATTTTAATTTCTTTACCAAGATTTTTGTGCAGAAAACCAAAATCCGAAAGAAAAAAAAAAGTTCAAATATTATTTTGGTCATTGTTTTTGTCTAATTTGTTTAATTTGGTCCCTTTTTATGCTCGTTCAATTTGGTCTTTGATTTGCTCATTTAATTTGGTCTTTAATTTGCTAAATTATGTTCAATCTCATCCTTTTTGTTAACACCACTAAAATTGATAATGTCAGGGTGTACAGAGTGACATCGTTCACATAACGTGGCATTATTCACATCATGATTGGTTGTGTTTTGTTCAAATAAGTCCCTATTTTAATTAAATTTATTCAATTTAGTCACACCCTCCATTTCATGACCCTTCACCACTAATAGAGATGGCAAAGCAAGTCAACCCGACCCGCTTTGGCACATCCCGCGTTTTGGCCCGCAAAGTGCGGATCGAGCTGGCACGCCTCACAGTTCAAAAATAGGTATACGTAGTAGCGAAACTTGAACAAAAATTTTAGGGAGGCAAATTATATTTGTTATATATAAATTATTATTTTTAATTAAAAAAATCATTTCTTTACATCATTTTCTCTATTCAAAATAAGCACTTATGACAATAGAATCTAAATAATATGACAATAATATACATGAAAGAGTAACATAAAGTTTATTATAAACAATAATATATTAAAAAAAATTACCTTTAGTCAAAGTGTTCCTCTACGTTCTTTCAATGACTTAAAATCTTCAATAATTAAATCAGAACTTTGAAGGTAGTTCTTTCAATGACTTAAAATCTTCAATAATTAAATCAAAACTAAAGGTAGTTGCAATATCCCTTTCCATTAAAACCAACTCAATTACCTGTAACAATGAAAACATCTAAGCCAGATCGTCCGCTTGGTTTTTTACTAAAAAGATAACACGGTAAGCAATATGCAACATCTTTTAATGGTGAATACTCTAGCCATGAAAGAAATTGTACTATACCTAGACAAACCCAAACAACTACCCAGTCTAAACTGCCTACGTATAGTCCTATTATAAAAACAATAGACGGATAGTTAACCGAACAACATAACACACATGACGGCTTAGCTCAAGTCACATACTATGAAGGATAATGCATAACGAAGAGGCGCTAACTCCAAACTTAGGAAATTGCAAGGAGGCCCCTAATATCTTCCCACAAAGGCACGAGATTTGGGCTTGGCCCAAGCACATCCAGAATCTGAATATTGGCCTAACGTAGCTAAGGGGGGCCCAACCCATAAGAAAGGACATACATAATTAATGATTCTATAAATACATGTGGACCTCAACAATTAAGAGGTACGCTTTCATTAATTCACTAATATGATATTTGACTTTTGAGAGCCCTCGTTGACTTGATCGTCGGAGTCATTTCCGTAGGTAACCCTTTAAGGGTCAAGGCCGCCAACATTAGGAGAAGACACATCCAAGCCAAGGAGAAACCAGTCCAAGAAGTCAATGATTGGGGTAAGATGTGATTTGTGTTCCCTGACATTTTGTTATTGTTTCCGTGGGAAATGAAATAAACTAAACCATGTATACTGCAATCTTCTTGGATGATCATCTTTACCAGACAACGAATAATTTTCTAAATGCATTTGATATAGACCCCATTTTAGATAAGTTCTTCGTACCTCATCAATTTGATTTGGGGTATTTCCAAATTTGAATACGCTTCCCCGAATCACGTTCTAAAATATTTTCAAATTCATTATATGTAATTTAGAACCTTAGAGAGTTGTTTTAAATTTTCTTCAATTTTTGGATTCTCATAAAGTTTCACAATTTTAGATGACGTAGATGCATCTTTTTCATCTGATCACAAGCCTTCCTCTTGAAAAAAGTATCAATTCTTTTACTCTTTACCATATTTTTTCTAATATAAATTTGTCACATCTCACCTATTTACAAAAACATAAAATTATGAATACTCCAAATTAAATCTTAAAAACAAGACTCAATATTTTAAGAAAACTAATAACTTCTAAATGATTAGCTTCTTTTACCTTAGAGTATATTCCTAATTTTGCTTTTCTCTTACACAACTTCAAAGCCTAAAATAGCTCTATCTACACAAAGAAGAGTTTGATCAACAATTAGAGCATGATTTTATTATCTCTGACATATATAGATATGACTAAAGCGTGAAAAGCTGCATACAAGAGGAAAATATATTGCTTTGAAAAAAAAGGTAAAAAAATGAACTTACTCAAAAGAATAAATTGTTCGGTCCAAAATGTTCCTTAACTCCTCAATTTTGCCGTAGTGCAATTTGATTTTTAAAATAATAAGGAATTGATGGTGAAAATTAAGATGGAAATAAGATGAGAGAAAAGAGATGGAGGCACGAAAGAGAGAAACCAAATAAAGAAGTATAAGAAATTATAATAGAGAGGGAAAAACATGATTTTTAAATTTTAATTTTTTTTTTCAAACTAAATTAATATAAATAAAGTAATAATATATAAATATTTCTTTTAAATATATAAAAAATAAAATACAAAAAAAATCGTTGGGGCTCCCCTTGTCACACTTATCTTCCACCACTCTGCGGTTGGCTCGCATTTGTAATGAGCAAAATATTTTTTTTTAATTGATATTAATTTTCTATCGAAATAATTTCAATTAGTCTAACTAACCAAAGCCAAGAAACAATAGAAGATTATAGGTTAAATTACTCTTTGGGTCCTTCTATTTGTCAAGTAATGTCAATTTGGTTCTCAATTTTTTTTTCTGTCTCAATTTGGTCTTCATTTTCTTAAAAATGATTCAATTTAGTCCTTACTGTTAGTTTGACCAGATGATATTAAAGTCAATGTCACGTGTCAATTTTTTGTTTTTTTGAATTTTTTTTTTACACGTGTCACTTTACGGTTGTGTCACGTGTCAAAATTATTTAATTTGGTTCCTATATTTAGTTTTAGTTTCAATTTTGTCCTAATTTTTGTAAAAATGAAACAATATTGTCCCTCCTTGAATTGACACTCAATTTACCTTCTTATAAATCTTATGTTGATATTCTTACTAACATTAACATGCTTATTAAATATTTCTAGAAATATTTTAAATTAAATTTAAATTTTATACAAAACATTAAACTTTGGTTTTGTTTTGAACTTGAAATATAGTTCTTAAACTTATGTGTGACAAATTATTTGATTTTTAATCTTCACTAAGTTTGTATAATATGATACACTTGATGCCTTTATATATGATGACAAAATTGTTAATTGTTGAAATTAAGTTTGGGGTTTAACTTTGTTTAATAATAAAACTAAAAAAAACTTATTTAAAAATATTTCTACAAATATTTAATAAAAATGTCTATTTTAGTAAGAATATCATCATAAATTAAGTGTCAATATAAGGAGGGAAAATATTGCTTCATTTTTACAAAAAATGGGACTAAATTGAAACTAAAAGCAAATATAAGAATCAAATTGAATCATTTTGACACGTGACACAACTGTGAAGTGACACGTGTACAAAATTAAAAATATTCAAAAAAAAAACAAAAATTAACATGTGGCGTTGATTTTAACATCGATGTTAAAATCAACGGCAATGACTAAATTGAATCATTTTTACAAAAATAAGGACCAAATTGAGACAACTAAAATTTAGAGGACCAATCTCACATTACTTGACAAATACATGGACTACAAGAATAATTTAACCAATATTATAACTAAAGTACAATTGTAACACGTCATCCTACAAAAAGAGACTCAAATTTGTTAACCTAAACATGTTCAGTCCATACTTATGTCTCTTTGATTCAATTTAGTCCATACTTATGTCTCTGATTCAATTTTGTTCCATTTTTTTTAATAATTGAAATATGTTTTTTTAATCTATGTTTTTTTATCAAATTAAAACTAATTAAGTATAAATATTTTTACAAAATTAAGTATTAATATTTATATTAAAATTCAATACCATAAGAAATGATCAACAAAATAAGGTTAATAATATACAATAATGTAAGATATTAAAAAGTCACTTTTAATAAAGAATATCACTATAACATTTATATAAATAATAATTATGGTCTCAATTTCGAGAGAGACAATATTGTTCTATTTTGAAAAAATAACAATGACTAGTAAAAATGAGTTAATAATATACAATAATGTAATATGTTAAGAAATCATTTTTAATAAAAAAATATTAGTATAACATTTATAAAAATTAGCATAAACACAAATGTTATCGTGCCTGATGTGTGTACGCGTTTTTAAAATATGCATGATATTATATTAGTAGGTAATGATTTTGTAATGTTATTAAGTTAATATACAAAATAAATTTATAATTATTAAAAATAAAGTGAAATGAATGGAGAAAAGATGAGAAAATAACTCTTGATGAATAGGAAGAAAAAATATAGACAATTTTATAGAAAATATGTAAAAGTAACTGTTAATTTATAAATATTTTAAAAATAGTTATATTGTAAATAGTAAAATTGAAATTATAAAATGTAGACACAAAAAGATAGAATCCTCTTATATAGTTATAAATAATAAATTTGGTCTCAAAAATTGGAGAGATACAATAGTGTTCTATCTTGAACATAAGTAGGGATTAAATTGAATCAAAGAGACATAAATATGGACCAAATTGAATTAAAGAGACATATATAAGGACTAAATTGAAATTAAGACAATGAGACAGTAACATTGACAAAGGCCATTGTCTTGTGGCATTGACAGTCCCACATGTCACGTTAAGGACTTGACATGTGGCAGCAAATTTTTTTACAAAAGTTTGGACACCAATTTGACACACCCCATTGAAAGTGAGTTGAAAGTGAGTTGAAAGTGGGACCATAATTAAACCTTAAACTTTTCTATTGGAGTGACATATGATCACCTTCCATTAACACTATTTAACAATCAACCACCTAACTATATTAATTAAACATTTAATTTATGATGATTTTGAACATTATTGTTATTTATGCACAAAAATATTTTTCAAGAAAATAGTTTTCATTTTTTATTTTATATCAATTTTATAAAGTTTAAGAATGCTAGTATTCGTTAATTTAATTCACGTTCTTAATTTTGTAGAATAATAAAATTCAATATATAAATGATTTTCAAATTTTTTTTAAATAATAAAATTAAATAAAACTAAGATTGTTTAAATTTTCTTATAAGTATTAACTTTTTTTTATTTGAGCTTAGAATAATCATATACTAAATGTTTAAGTAATTACTATTATGTACCTATTTATAATTTTGTTTTATATATTATTATATTTTTTTTATTAAGACGCTAAACTAAAATATCATTTAACAAGTAAAAAAATTTAATGTGTTTAGATTTAATGGATTATACCAATTATTTTTAGTTTAAGAATTAAAATATATTAAAAATCGAGATAGAGAGAAATTTTTATTTTATAGGGAAAAAATATTTAACACTTATTTTAAATATAATACGAAAGAGACGTTTTAAAAAAAACAGTATTTTCGTCATGAAATAGATATTTCAAAAATATAACATTTAGAGTAGAATAGGTGCTCCGAAGATGCTCATTACTATTTTGAATATTTTACTATATATATATATATATATATATATATATATATATATATATATATATATATATATATATATATATATATATATATATAT
>Ga0099822_1010576_pt1 | contig 11424 bp, 8 predicted proteins | sample CowpeawhiteBW_FD_76839 | JGI IMG/M metagenome (GOLD analysis project Ga0099822, IMG submission 76839) | Root nodule microbial communities of legume samples collected from California USA - Cow pea white BW | ecosystem: Host-associated > Plants > Roots > Nodule | place: USA: California | collected... | reverse complement strand
TTGTATATATATATATATATATATATATATATATATATATATATATATATATATATATATTGTATTGGGGTCTAGGAGGAAAACACCTTGATCAATCGGACGACATGATGTTAGACATTTAATAATGGTCTTCTTCTTTACTTCTCCATAAAAATTTGTGAGGAAGATGACTCCATGGGGGATGGGAGAATGAAAGCTTGGAGAGGATGAAAGTTTAATGGTGTTTGGTTTGGTTGAAGAGAGTTTCCCAGGGAGGGGTGATGTCAACTCCTAAGGAAAGAAGCCTATAGAGTAGTATATAAGAAATGACTAGTCTAGGAAGAGCTTAAACAAGTGAATGACAAACCAAATTGCTGGCCTTTTTCTAATAGACTACAACATTATAATTCTTTGATCATTAGTATAATGCTTCAAAAAATGGTGAATAAGTAGAAGCTATCTTGTTTTCATCTTCATCAATAACTTCCTTTTTATCACTCTTGAACAATGAATATATTATTTTATTCTTCCTTAATATACCTATTTTCTTATGAAATAATTTATCATAATCTAATAAAGATTTGAGAGATGTAATTATTAAAAGAAAAAATATGTTGTAGTCAAATCTTAATTAAAAATCGGTTATGAAAAAACAAATAATACAATTTTTTTTCTTCTACATTCATAAAAGAATGCATATACAAAAGGCTCATGGGATACAAAATAATGTTAAATGTTAAACTAATATTTTATTATCAAGTGAGACAAGAGAGAGTTGCCATTTTTCTTCAAGAAATGAATAGGACAACTGAGAAATGAGAGCAAAAATAATAAGTTTGTGTCTAACTTCCATTTTTCTTCAAAAACAAATGAGAGTGAGGGATAAATACAATTTGTGAAAAAACTAAAAAGAGAAAGAGAATAAAAAATATCTTAATAAATAATTGGTTTAATCACTCCTTTGTTTCCTATTTTCATGTAAAAATGTTAAGTTGGTCATCAAGTTGTTTTTAGTTTTAATTTGATCATGATTCTTGAAATTCTGATGCAATTTGGTATTTTTCATTAAATTTAGGATTAAGTATGTTTTTAGTCCCTGAACTTTGACCAAAAATTGGAATTCGTCCCTAAACTTTAAAAATGAATGAATATAGTCCTTTTAACCCAATTACAAGAGGCATGACCCTCCCTCCCTTAAGACGATCCACCATTGAGTAGGAAAAAACAAGTTAATGAGAGTTGACATGAACCATTGGAGAAATAAAAGAAGTGACCACTATGATTAATCTTTATTTGAGTTGCTCAAAACTATTCTCACATTTTTCTATCCACACAAAAGTTTCACCTTTTCTTGGTGAGCTGAGTTAAAGACATAACTATTTTAGATAATCCCTCCATGAATCTTTCATAATACCATACCAAATTAAGAAAACTACGAATCTCAATCACTATTATAGACTATTATCGGTAGTTCCCATTGCAAAACTGCTTATACTTTGGTTGGATTCACTAGCACTCCTTATTTTGGAAATCACATGTTCTGAGAATTTCACTTCATCTAACTAGAATTCACATTTAGACAACTTATTCTTTAGCATACAATTGTTTGTCTTTCATAATCTATATGACAGTCCTAAAGTGTTTCTCATGCTCTTCAAAAGAGTCTTAGAACAAATAATAATGTCATCTTAAAATAACATTAACTACCAAGGTTTTAGCCACAATTTTTTAATAGACCAAATTTAGAGACCAATTATTTTTAGTAACTAAAACCTTCGTAACTAATGTTAGTGACCAATTTATTACTGTGACCAATTTAAAAATTATTTTAATTACTAATAATTTTTAATTTATAAATCGATTACTATAGTGCCTAATTATTTCAATAAAATCGATAGCTAATAAAATATTTTATTATAGTGTGAAGATAACACCATTTTTAATATTCTAAAAATTTTATTTTCCATACCTTAATCATCAATAAAAAAAAGTCATGGTTCACGTATGATAATATATATATATATATATATATATATATATATATATATATATATATTATAATATAATATAATATAAAGTTATATTGGTTTATATATTAAGAATTTTATTTTAAAATTTAAATTATGAAACCAAATTGAATTAAGTATTACTTGTTATGGCATAACCTAATATCTTAACATGATTAAACTTTGGAATTTAGTGTATTTATTAAAATATATTTGAACTATATAATATATTTTTATAAAAGTGTTATTAATTAGTTTTATAAAAAAATTATATAATATAGTAGTAATTACATCCAGATCATCCAAATCAATCAATAGTATTTTAATAAAAAATGAAGTGAATGATCATTAACAGGTTATATAGTTGGTTAATGTTGAATGTTAATAATCCATTTATAAAAACACCTAAAAAGTTAGAAAAATATTAAATAATAATCCATTTACCATTCTCATATTAAAAAATCTACCAAAAAAAGAACTAAAAGTCACAAACAAATGTATCTGTAATTTGTTTTATTTCTTGATGATTAGGAGCATCAGTAATTACAATGGAAAAAATGAATTCTGTGCATAAATCAACTTGCAGAATTTTACCCAAAAAAACGTCCAAAAGAGGAAGACGAAACCTGCTAAAGCCGGGCCCCATCGAGCAGAGATTTTTTGAGAAACAAATGGTGTATGATGTGCCGTTAGGAGCTGGTAGGGCATATAAAATTATGACACGTGGACCACGGAAAGTCACAACTCAATTATCATATTAACCGTCCAGATCAAAAGAAGAAAATAATGAGCGGTAGAGATGAATCTCGAGTGGCAGAGTATGTGAGACTTAGGGCACCCAGTAAAAACCCACCCAACATGTCCAAGTCCGAGGGGAAGAAGAGACAACATGTGTGTTTTCTCATCCCACGGAGCGTTGATTCCTCCAATTTCGGAAGTGTTCGGTTTAAACAAATGGATCACATAAAACGACTTTTTATTTTTATATTTTAAATTTCTGGTACCACCCAATGAATTTGTTGCGGAAAATCTTTCGGATTTCTGGCCCTGGTGGGGATAAGTTGATGGGGTCGTAAGTGCAACAGAGCCACGAAAGGAGAGAGTTTTGGTTTCCAAAACCTTGTTTTTCCCAACACCGAAAAAATGTTGCAGAAGCTGTGTTTGATGGCTTCTCATGGATGCCCTGTGGGACTTGCTTTGCAGCAAGATTTGCCCATGGTTGGGAGCACCATTACCAAGGTAAAGAATCTGGTTTATGATTTGGTGGTGGCAACTTTTTGCATACTTATACCCTAATCCTTTTGGTGGGTCTCTGAATGAAAAAGGGTTCTCTTTTTTTTAACGTATGATTCATATTTTAAAATTTTGTTAGTATTAATAAGTTGTTTCTTAAAATTCAAAGAGTGGCCTATTGAGCATAAGTGAAGTCTGGAATTGACTTCGATACCTTTTCTCTTTCACAATTAATGTTTTTGGTGAAATTCTTGTAAAGAAAGATAGTTTAGTGTGCTGAGTGCCCTTACGGTACTCCAGTTTATGAATCAATAAATAATTTTTTGTATTGAAAATCGTGCTAGAGTTTGTTACTGATGGTCCTGCTAATCAGTGCCTTTTCTTCTTTTTTTTCCTTGAATTTTTGTGAGACAGGGTTGTCAACCATTATTGCCTTCTCCTGTACTGAGACCAGAAATGATCAGATATGAGTCTCCACTAAATCCATTTGAGACAACCAAGCCCCAGCAAAAGTGGTTCGATTCTGACCAGATTGTTAACGTGAACTTGTCGACTCAAAGACCCATGCTTATTGATGTTCAAGGTGTGCACGCAGCTCACTAAGTTGTATTGGATCCAGCCATTTGATTGCTGATTCGTTCTTCAATGTTATATGATTGATTGCTCGATTCCAACTTGTGTAGCTCGTAGCCACAAAACTGAAATACTATTTGTTGGTGATGTAATAACTAGTAATTCTGCAAATACTGTTTCAGTTTGTTATAAAAGGTTGTGTGTCTCTGCTATGTGTTGAATGTATCTCATTCTTTCACACGTTCATTTTAGTATTCAAAATGTTAAATCCAATGATAATTTTCCATTCACATGTTAATTTAGTGGTGAAATGTTAAACCTGATGACAAAAAAGATTACATAATACCTAATCACTGAAGGTTGGTTTTCTTTCTCAGATATGATGCATCCTAGGTTCTAGAATGAGATAAGTAATTGCTGAGAGGATGGTAGATTTAATTATTGAGCCTACATTTACTTCTGTTATGAATGTTTATTGACTTATACTATTAAATTTATGTTTTAAGCTGTGTCATACTTAGTAATTTCCTTAACTTCGGTTGCAGGAACTTATCCAAGCCCAGTACACTTTGGCTTTGGCATCGTTGAACAATGCTCTCAGCAGGATAAAATTTTGCAGTGCATCATGTCTGAGAGTGCTGAAGCTGGTATAGGTGGTTTACATATATCTTTGTTGTCTGACTTGGTGGATTTGCAATTGTCAGGCATTGATGAACCTCAAAAGCCATTGACACCTATTATCCCAGAAAGCAAATTCTTCATCCCGAAGCTTTTGCTAGATATTTTTCAAGATTCGGCCTTTAGTTCAAAGGTCACAGTTCATCCAGATGGTCAAGTCACTTTCATGGGTACTGCTCTTGAGATGAAAGATGTTCTTTCTGTAGTTTCTGACTCATACTTATTACGGAAGGGTGAAAAACAATTTATGCTTGTTCCACACTTCAGCAGGTATACATATTATTTGGAGCTGTTTCAGAGTCAAATTGATCACATGACATTCTAAATCTTCTGGTCAACTAGAATTACATTTTCATAGTAAAACAGAATAATCAACATTTATTGTGTCTAAAGACTGTTGATCTATAGATTGAGTCAGATTTAATTAGATTTTCGATTTCTAATTTAAAAGCTTGGAAAAATATATGTTTTTAAATGTGTTTATTCTCTAATGTATAGAAAGATACCGGAATCTTTGCAATTTGCATGATTTAGCCTTAATTTTGTTGACTGTGTTGTTTTGCATTCATGACAACTACATGAAGAATTTTACCCATAAATGTGCTAAATTGACAATGGATTACCTTGTGTATCTGGCATGGTTAATGTATGGTCTAGACTAAGGTGTAGGCTCTAGGTAGTTTTGATGTTCCCTAATTAGAACTAGTTTAACTTTGGTATCCATGTAGTGATGGTTGACATTGGTTATGAAGGTGAAATTCTGTTTTGATTGGAAAACAAAAACAAAAGCCCATAAATTTTGTTCTTTATAAAGTACATATTTATGGTATTGTGAAGAATTACTTATCTTTTTTTCTTTTTAAATTTTATTGGAGGGACGACTATAAGTTTCGGATGCTTTCATATAAGTTAACTGAAATTTGGTCAATATGAAGACGAACTTCCTTCTTCACTTGCTCCCTCCATATGCCTGTGAGCACGTGTGCATGTATACTAATTTAATTAATGCACATCTGCTAACTGTTAATTTTTGAGAAATAGTCCTTTTTATTTTAGATGATGCTTTCAGAAACTAATAAAAGAAAACCAAATAATTTCTCTAAAATACACACTAGTTTTATTTTGTCTTCTAATTCTGCAACAAATGCAAAATCTATAAATACATGATTAATTCTAGTTACTGAAGTTAAATTAGTTGCTTTCTGGTTTCTGCATAGTGATTCCTTGAATCAACTGATTTTTCAAACTTTCGTTGTTGCTATTAAATTACTTTTCTAATGAACTTTTAAATCTCCATATTTAACAATCTATTTTTGTTTGACTTTGTCAATTTCTATGTGCAGGATGAGTATCAAAGAAGTAGAAGTAAAAAGTCTTTCCTCCACGCTGGATATTCATTCTACATTGACTGTTCCTTTGAGGAGGTATGCAAAATATGTTTCCCTGAAAACTTGCCTCTTTCCTCCTCACTTTAAATGTGAAAGATATACTTGTCTAGGAGTCACTTTTATTCAAAAAACAGTTAACAATCATCCTGTTCTCTATAAAATAAATGCAACTTTGGTCTGAAGGCTTTTCATTTCATTCATGTTATGCATTTGGTGATAATCCAGTCTACAAACTGTTTTTTGGAATAGGAGTCTGATGAGGGAGAATTATCTTCTTGTAAAGCTTCTTTTAATGCATATAGACTTGTGCAATTTTTCAAGATCATGACATGGAGGAACTGTGTTCTACAGTTGAGCTGCATTATTGCTTTCATTTATGCTGACTTTTCTGTCTCTGGTTGTGGATAGTCTTACTAATAAACGTATTATGCTGTTTTTGTTTTGCCTAACAGTCCCGAGAAAGTCAAAGTGAAGCCTTCACGAAAGAAGAACAAGAAAGTAGCCACGGAGAGGGATCTCTTCAAGAAGAACTACTTACATGCATGTGAGAGCCTTCTGTCCTTATTGGTTGACAAGAGGCAACACCGCAAAACAGCAATTCTCTCTCTCAAGAAATCTGGCCCTGAACTTCCTGAGCTCCTTACACAATTTTCTGCTGGCATTGCCGGTACTGGTCTTGCTGTTCTGCTATCTGTTATCTGTAAGCTTGCTTGTGGAAGAGGGATTCCCTTTTGTTCTTATAAGCTCATCAACACAGGGTTTGGATTTGGGTTGGTTTGGCTTTCTTGGGCAGTTAATAAGCTAAGGGATACAATTGTTGGCATTAACAAGAATGGTGGAAAGCCAAGACTGAAAGATGAGGAGATAATTCAAAAGGTGGACAAGAGCCTAAGAGAAATATACTTCAGATCCGCTGCATTGCTGGCAGTAGCAGTGCTATGGCTTGCTTGAGCACTGAACAAATTATCTCATTAAAATTGAAGTGCTGCAAGTGTCACAGGTCCACACATTGGAACAATCATTATACCTTATTTGTTGGATGTCATGGCCAACGCTTTTGGGGAAGTGATAGCAAAACGCAATCTTGTTTCAAACCAAATGAACCTTTGCTTGATCTTGGAAGCACATGATTGTGGATTATTGGCTTGAGCAGCACTTGGATTCTGTACTTTGGGTGATGATAGTATCTTGTTTCATTAACCAAAGTATGTAGCATACTTATTTGATTGGTATTAGGGCAGTGAGGTAAATTGTAAAGTGTAATGTGAAATTTTGTAATGAAATACTGTTTTGGTAAAATTGTTCAGGTGGTTATATATCACTGCTACCAAATGATGCATATTTCTTTGTCTCAAATTTAGATGGAAGAATATTTTATTTCTAATAAAGAATAATTAGGTCATTGACCTATATGTACACCAGTCTTTTGACAGGTATGGAAATATTAATCGGTTAATTCTAGAGAGACAAATCTCAATAATTGTGGGATTTATTCTAGAAATACAGTCCTAGCATTCACAACAAATAATCAAGTAGCAGTGATAGAGAATAAAATTTAAACTTTCCTAAAATACATTAAGTAACAATTTTGACACTTCTCCTTAAGTTGGTGAATAAATGTTTTTCATTTCGAGTTTGAATATAATTCTTTCAAAATTGATAAAGTTAAGATCCTTTGTGAGAATATCTGCAAGTTGATTTTGAGTGGACACATATGAAGTGAAAATCAAGCCACTGTCTAGTTTTTCTTTTATGAAATGTCTATCCACCTTGATGTATTTGGTTCTATCATACTGCACCGAATTGTGGACTATACTAATTGTAGATTTATTGTCACAATATAACATCATATGTTCATCCTACCTTATCTTCAAGTATTCTAATATAATCTTTAGCCATAGAAGTTCACATATTCCTTGAGCCATTGTTCTAAATTCTGCTTCAACACTTGATCTAGCCACCACATTTTGTTTTTTGCTCTTCCAAGTCACCAAGTTTCCACAAGGAAGGTGCAATATCCAGTAGTTGATTTCTTATCCACAACTGGCATAACATAATTTGTATCTATATATGCTTCAATACTCATACTATTGTTTTGTCTAAACAAAATTCCTCATCTTGCTGTCCCTTTTAGATATTGAACAATTCTAAAGACAACTTGCAAATGTGCTTCTTTTGGTTGGTGCATAAATTGACGAACTAGACTAACAACAACGTAATGTCTGGCCTAGTGTGGGACAAGTAAATAAGCTTGCCCACAAGTCTTTGATACATCTCCTTATCCACTGTAATATCCTCCTCTGCACTTCCTAACTTTGTATTTGGATCAACCAGAGTACTTGCTGGTTTGCAAGTTGTCTTACCTGTTTCTTTAAGCAAGTCAATAATATATTTTTGTTGAAATATGAAGATTCCTTTCTTAGAACGGGTCACTTTAATTTCAAAAAAATATTTAAGTCTCCAAAGTGTCTTAATCTCAAATTCTGCAACAAGGCGTTGACTTAACTTTTGTTGCTCCTTTTTATCGTCCCCAATTACTATAATATCATCCATATACACCAGTAACATTGTAACTCCCACTGAAATTGAGTGTTTGATAAATAGAGTGTGATCACCTTGACTTTGTTTATAGCCCAAACTTGTCACGACTCTGGTGAATCTTCCAAACCATTCTCTCGAGGATTGTTTTAGCCCATAAAGATCCTTTTTTAGCTTGCAAACGATTCTAGTAGCAACTTGTTCATCATAACCAGGAGGTAACTCCATGTATATTTCTTCTTCAAGATCTCCATGTAGGAATACATTCTTCACATCAAATTGTTGTAGGTCCCAATCATGATTTACTGCTAGCGACAATATTACTATGACAGTATTCATCTTAGCAAACGGGGCAAAAGTCTCCAAATAATCTACCCCACAAGTTTGAGTGAATCCTTTAGCTACTAATCTTGCCTTGTAACGTTAAATGGTCCTATCTGCTTTATACTTTACTGTATATACCCATTTTCCAAATTTCCTATTATTAGTCTCAGGTTGAGGTGCCAGATTTGCTTCTGAATTTGATTTCCTTTCAGATCAGGTTCAACAATCGTGCTCACAATTTCTAGCCCAATAGTGTAACATCCTGGTCGGATATTACGGATTTAAATAATAAAAACAAGAAATATAAATAAAACTCATTTATTATGTTCTCGTTTCCCAAAATAGGGAAAATTTAACATTTATTTCATCGCCAAAAATAAAAAAGAATGCCAAAATATAAAAAGTCGAATACAAAGTCAAAGTCTGATAGCATCAATTATTACAATTCCTCAAAATCTGTAAAAACAATAAAACTCTGTAGAAAATTCCCAAGATAGCCCACGCTTCGGCTCTATGCCTCACCAGATCCACTTGCAACATCATCTGCTCACGTGTAATGAAATACACGATCATCGCCAAACACAAGCAGATAGGGTGAGCTAACAGTATAAAAATTATATATAAAATTCATATATATAAGCACACACATCAAAGAAACTCTATCATTTGATCTCATACCACATGGCCACCACCATGTAATCCATGTTGTACATCTTTAGATGAATACCTCAATATGCCTTGCTGCCACACCTACAAGCCACAACTTATAGAACACGTGCGGGAAACCTGCTACGAACCACACTCCGTAATGCCAAGTGGAGTTCCCAATACGAACATAGTTTGTAATGTCCCAAGACTACCAAACTCGTTGGCTACATACCGAGGAGGACAATCTTCTGGACCCATCCATCGAGCCACAACTCGCACACTCATACCGGCAACACTCGTCAATTCGAGCCACAACTCATGAATTCCTCGTGTTCATCTGCCATCCCGAGTCATAACTCAAGATATGTCATTCCGAGCCACAACTCAAGTAATGTCATGTGTTTAACCCCTATCTCGAGCCACAACTCAAAGGATACGTTCTGAGCCACAACTCAAGGAACACTCCAGCAAGTTGATCTTTAAGGTATCACCAAAGCTTGGTAGACCACGCACATCAAAAGCAAACAGCCACTCTGCCTCTGCATTATCGCCTCGCGTTGCTCTACAGCCACTAGGTGAAACTCAGTTCCAGATCGCCTGACGGAAGCCTCGTGCCGCCAGGCGCCAAGCACCTCTGAACATATTGTCTTCTAGCTGTCGCTTGGCGGGATCGCCCCCTGTCGCCAGGCGATGCATGCTCCAGTCCTCATTGCGTTAATTATTATCGTCTGGCGGTCCCATTCTTGACTATGTAGTCGAGTACCCTAAGAATACATACTTGATAACCCTAGGATCAAGTTTTCGCTTTTCATTACTATGAACATGTACAAAGGATACACACCCAAATATTCTAGGTGGGAGTTTATTTGTAGGGTACAAATGTGGGTAGAATGAGGATAGGACTTGCATGGGGTTTTTTTATTCTAGGATTTTTTAAGGTAACCTATTGATTAGGTAGGTAGCAATAAGGAGAGCTTCCCCCTTAAAATTTCTTAGGAACATGATTTTGAAAATCCTAACTCTAGTATGGTTTAATATGTGCCCATTTTTTTTTTCTGCAATCCTATTTTGTTGGGGTGCGTTGACACATGAAGATCGTGGATAATCCCTTCCTTTTGGCAAACAGAGTTTAACACAAAATTATAGTCCCTAACATTGTCAGACCTAATTCTCTTAACATTGATTGGTTTTTAATCAATGGGACAAATCGAATAAAAATAGAGCTTACTTCAGATTTTTGTTTCAATAAGAAAACCCAAGTCACCTAGGTACAATCATCTATGAAGGTTAAAAACCATTTTGCACCCGAGATATTAGGAATATTAGGAGGGCCCCATAGATTAGTATGAACAAGACAAAAAGGAAAGGTTAAATTACTCTTTTGGTCCCTCTATTTGTCATGAAAATTCATTTTGGTCCTCAAGTTTTTCGTTGTCTCAATTTGATCCTCATTTTCTTAAAAATGACTCAATTTGGTCCTCACCGTTAACTTTGACCAGACGGTGTTAAGTCAATGCCACATGTCAATTTCTGGTTTTTTTGAATTTCTTTTTATTTTTGACACGTGTCACTTCACAGTTGTTCCACGTGTCAAAGTGACTCAATTTGGTCCCTATATTTGTTTTTAGTTTCAATTTAGTCCCAATTTTTATAAGAATGAAGCAATATTGTTCTCCTTAGATTGAGACTCAATTTAATCTTTGTATACAACTTATGATGATATTTTTAATAAAATTGATGTTTTTATTAAATATTTGTAGAAATATTTAAATAAGTTTTTTTTATAGTTTTATTATTAAACAAAGTTAAACCCTAAACTTAATTTCAAAAGTTAACAATTTTGTCATCATATATAAAGGCATCAAGTGTATCATATTATACAAACTTAGTAAAAATTAAAAATCAAATGACTTGTCACACATAAGTTTAGGAATTAAATTTCAAGTTCAAAACAAAATCAAAGTCTAATGTTTTGTGTAGAATTTAAAGTTAATTTAAAATATTTATAGAAATATTTAATAAAAACATTAATTTTAGTAAGAATATCACCATAAAAT
>Ga0099822_1010571_pt1 | contig 11428 bp, 8 predicted proteins | sample CowpeawhiteBW_FD_76839 | JGI IMG/M metagenome (GOLD analysis project Ga0099822, IMG submission 76839) | Root nodule microbial communities of legume samples collected from California USA - Cow pea white BW | ecosystem: Host-associated > Plants > Roots > Nodule | place: USA: California | collected... | reverse complement strand
CCACGCCGAGATCGTGGGTGATGATGATCATCGCCATGTGGCGGCGCTGCTGCTCGCGCGCCAGCAAATCGAGGATCTGCGCCTGGATGGTGACGTCGAGCGCGGTGGTCGGCTCATCGGCGATCAGGAGTTGCGGCTCGCAGGACAGCGCCACAGCGATCGCCACGCGCTGGCGCATGCCGCCGGAGAGCTGGTGCGGATATCGCGCCAGGCGCTGCTCGGGCGCGGGAATGCCGACCGCCGCCAATAGCTCGATGCTGCGTTGCCTTGCCTGGGCGAGCCCCAGCTCGAGATGCTCCTGAATGGTCTCGATCAACTGGGTGCCGATGGTCAGCACCGGATTGAGCGAGGTCATCGGATCCTGGAACACGACCGCGAGCGATCGGCCGCGCAGCTTACGCAATTTTTCCGGTGACAGCTTCAGGAGATCCTGCCCGCCGAACATCACCCGTCCCGACAGCTTCGCCTTCTTCGGCAGGAGCTGCAGGATGGTGCGCGAGAGCATGGTCTTGCCGCAACCGGACTCGCCGACGATGCCGAGCGTCTTGCCGGCGCCGACGGCAAGATCGACGTGGTCCACCGCCCGCAGCATGCCGCGCGGCGTCGGCAGGTCGACCACCGCATCCTCGACCGACAGCAGGACGCCACTCACAGGGCACCCTGCCGCGGGTCGGTCAGCGCACGTATGGTGTCGCCGATCAGGTTGAACGAGAGCACGGTGAGGAACATCGCGATCGCAGGGATGAAGGCGAGCCGTGGCGCCACGTCGAGGCTTTCACGCCCCTCCCCGATCATGCTGCCCCAGCTTGAGATCGGCGGCGGCACCCCGAGGCCGAGGAACGACAGCGATCCCTCGACCACGATGGTGACGGCGACGCCGAGCAGGAAGAAGGCGAGCAGCGGCAGTAGCACATTGGGCAGCAATTCGCGCAGCAGGATGCGGGTATGCGTGGCGCCGAGCGCCTGGGCCGCAATGACGAATTCGCGCCGCGCCAGCGACAGCGTCGCGGCCCGCGCCACCCGCATGAAGGCGGGAATGCCGAGCACGCCGAGGATGCACGTCAGATTGAAGATCGACTGGCCGAGATAGGCGGTCACCGCGAGTGCCAGGATCAGCGGCGGGAACGCCAGCAGCACGTCCATGCTGCCGACCACGACGGATTCGAAACGGCCGCGGAAATAGCCGGCGAGCATGCCGAGCGCACCGCCGATGGTGACCCCGATCACCGGCGCGCAGAGCCCGACGATCAGCGAGATGCGTGCGCCGTAGATCAGCCGCGACAGCTCGTCACGGCCGAGGCCGTCGGTGCCGAGCCAATGCGCCGCGGAGATCGGCGCCCGCCGCTCCAGCATGTCCATGTCGGTCGGGCTCGGCAGCGGCAGCAGGTCGGCCAAGATCGCGACCGCGAACACCAGCACCATCCAGCCGAGCGCGACCCAGAACAGCAGGCCGAACCGGCTGCGGCGTCGAGCCGGCATCGCATGGGCCTCGTTCTCGAGGCTGAGCTCAAGTGTGGCCATGGCGGATCCTCGGGTCGAGAACGGCGTACAGCATGGCGACGATGAAGTTCATGATCACGAAGCCTGCGGCAACCAGCAGCACGACGCCCTGCAGGATGATGAGATCGCGGGTATAGATCGCGCCGACCAAAAGGCGGCCGATTCCCGGCAAGGCGAAGATCGTTTCCACGATGACGGCGCCGCCGATCAGCCGGCCGATATTGATGCCGGTGATGGTGACGAGCGTCAGCGACGAGGGCTTCAGCGCGTGCACGAACAGGATGCGCGACGGCGTCAGGCCCTTCGCCTTGGCGAGCGCGATGTAATCTTCCTGGAGCGCGGCGATCATGTCGGAGCGCAGCACGCGCATGATGCCCGGCCATTCCGCAAGCCCGAGGGTCAGCGCAGGCAGGATCATGAAGCGCAGATTGGCGACCGGATCCTCTGTCAGCGGCACATAGCCGGTCGCCGGCAACAGGCGCAGCTCGACCGCGAACAGATAGATCAGGAGGATCGCGGACAGGAAGGTCGGCACCGACAGCATGCCGAAGGCCGAGCCGGTCATGAAACGATCGAACGCGCTGCCGGCCTTCGCCGCGCAGGCAATCGCGAGCGGCACGCCGATCGCAAGTCCAATCAGCTCGGCCAGGATCATCAGCTCGAACGAGACCGGGACGCGCTCGCTGACCGCCTGCAGCACGGTCTGGCCGGTACGGAAGGATCGCCCGAAATCACCCTGTAGGATGTGCCAGAGCCAGCCGAGATAGCGCAGCCAGATCGGCTGATCGAGCCCCATGTCGTGGCGCAGGGCCGCGACATTTTCGGGCGTCGCCTGGTCGCCGAGGATCACGTAGGCGAGATCGCCCGGCAACAGTGAGGCGATCACGAAGGTCAGCACCGAGACAGCGATCAGCACCGGTAACAGGTACAGGAGCCTGCGCGCGACGAAGAACAGCATGAAACGCTATTCCTTCCAGGCGTCGGATACGTCGAGCACCCCGTTGAACATCTTCGGCACGCCCTTCACCTTCGCGCTGGAGATCGCGTAATAGGTGTTCTGGAAGGTCCAGAACCAGATCGCCTCCTTGTTGATCAGACGGCTGATCGCGCAATAGTCCTCGGTGCGCTTGGCAACGTCGGCGGTGGTTCGCGCATGCTCCAGCAGCCGGTCGAGCTCCGGATTGGAATAGTTCGCCAGTGCCACCGGGCTTCCGGTGTGGAAATTGGCGTACATCTGCGGATCGGGATCGGCGAGATCGACGATGCGCCACGGCGTGAGCTGGAACTGGCGCATGAAGGCACGCGGCGGAATGGTGGCCTGATCAACTTGCTCGATCTCCATATTGGCGCCGATCCGCTTCCAGAATTGCTGCAACACCTGACCGCCGGTGCGGCCGCGCGGCGTCGCCGTGACCAGCATCTTGAACTCGACCGGCTTGCCGTAGTCCTTGATCAACGCCTTGGCCTTTTCGACATCGTAAGGCAGCGCGCCGTCATCCTTGCACTTGACCCAGGATCCATCGCCATAGGGATTGGTGGCCGGTCGCGCCAAGCCGTTGGTGATCGCCTGCGACATCTTCTTGCGGTCGAGCGCCATCACCAGCGCCTGCCGCACGCGCACGTCGTCGAACGGCGGAACCTTGGTGTTGAAGGCGGCGACAGCAGCCCCCGAGCCTTGGTAGCTGTGCACAGTCAGAGTCGGGTCCTTCTGCGCCTTGATGATGTTGTCGGCGTCAGCCTCGTCGTCCCAGATGATGTCGGCCTCGCCGGACTGCAGCGAGGCGAAGCGCGACTGCGCATCGGGCAGCGGCTTCAAGATGATGCGGTCGAGATAGGGCCTGCCCTTGTCCCAATAGTCCGGGTTCTGCTCCAGCACCATGCGGTCGCCCGCGGTCCAGGATTTCAGGATGTAGGGGCCGGTGCCGACCGGATTGCGGTTGTAGTCGTCGCCCTTGGACTTCCATGCGGTCGGCGACTGCATCACGTTGTTGGAGCTTTGAATGGTCTGCGTTGCCGGGAAGTTCACCGCCGGATCAGTGAAATTGTAGCGCACCGTCAGGTCGTCGACTGCATCCACGCTCTTGATGTTGGTGATATAGAACGCGCAGCGGCACTTGTTGGCGGGATCCTTCTGGCGGTCGAAGTTCTCCTTCACCGCCTGCGCATTGAACTGCGTGCCGTCATGGAATTTGACGCCGGGCCGCAGCTTGATGGTCCAGGTCTTGAAGTCCTCCGAGTGCTCCCACGACAGCGCGAGTTTCTGCTTCACCTCGCCCTTGTCGTCGAGCGTGGTCAGCGTGTCGAAGATGGCGGCCGCCGCGGTGTTGGCCGAGGTGTCGTAGACGCCGACCTTGAGCGGATCGAAGCCCGGAATGTCCAGTTCCTGGCCGACGGTGAGCGTGCCGACCTGCTTCTGCGCGCTGGCGGGCGCGACGAATGCCGTCGAAGCGAATCCCGCTACGAGAAATAAACGCGCAAGCGCGTGCGCGCGGTTGACCGGCCTCATGTGCTCCCTCCCAAGGTGCAACGTCCGGTGTTCCGGATCGTCGTGTTATAGGGGGCAACATTGGCCGGAATCGCCGCGCGCGGCAAGACCGTAACGCGGATGAAAAGCCGCAGGTTAACTCTGCGCCGCTTTCGACCGTTGCGCGGTGAAACCGGCGATCTCGTCCTCGGAGAGGCCGATGTCCTTCAGGTAGGACAGCGTGTGCTCGCCGAGCGTCGACATCCGCTTTGCCACGGCAACCGTCGCCCCCGACATGCGGAATGGCAGATTGAGCACCTTGAACGTGCCGCCGCCGTCCTCGACCTCGGCAAGCCCGCCGCGATGCGCGAGTTGCGGATCGGCGAGCGCTTCGCGCACGGTGCGATAGGCCGACGACGGCACGCCGTATTCATTGAGCGCGGCAAGACAATCCCGCGTGCTGATGGCGCGCGACCAGGCCTCCACGCCCTCCATCAGGCTCGCCCAGTTCGCCCGGCGATCGGAATACTTCGCAAAGCGCGGATCGCACACCCATTCGGGGTGGCCGATCACCTGCATCAGGTTCTGGAAGGTCTTTTCGCTGGCGATCGCCACCATGACGTAACCGTCGGTGGTCTCGATCGGCCCGAACATCGGCCGCTGCGGCTGCTTCACTTCGAATTGCGCCGCCTGTACTTCGTTCAAAGTCAGGCTCAACATCGATTCCAGCATCGAGACGTCGATGTGCTGCCCATTGCCGCTTGCACTGCGCTGATAGAACGCGGCGGATATTGCTCCGAAGGCATAGACGCCGGTCAGCACGTCGGCGTGGTAGATGCCGCAATAGTCCGGGCGCGAACGGCCCGGCTGATAGGCGAGATGCGCCATCTCATAGCCCGAAGCGGCATGGATCACCGGTGCATAGGCCGGCAATTCCGCCGACGGACCGGTCTGGCCGTAACCTGAGATCGAGCAATAGATCAGCTTCGGATCGATCTCGCGCACCGAGGCGTAGTCGAGCTTCAGCCGCCGCATCACGCCGGGACGAAAGTTCTCGACCAAGACGTCGGCGGTCGCGATCAGCCGGCGCACCGCCTCGATGCCGGACGGCGACTTCAAATCGAGCACCAGGCTCCTCTTGCCGATGTTGAGCTGGCCGAAGGCGGTCGAGCAGTTGTTCCTGACCGGCGGGCGGGTCCGCATCGTCTCGCCTTCGGCAGGCTCGATCTTGATCACCTCCGCGCCCATGTCGGCGAGCATCCGCGTGCAATGAGGTCCGGCGATCGTGGTCGAAAAATCGAGCACGCGAAGGCCGCCAAAGCTCCGTGTCAAATTCCCCTCATCGTTGCCGGCTATTGTCATTCCCAAGGCTTCCTCTGTCGCGCGGTCATCATTGTTCAGTGCCGCGCGACCCTAAGGCATGATCCCGGAAAGCGGAAACCGGTTTTCCGAAAAGATCATGCCGAAACAAGCCAAGTGAGCCGTGCGGACAGGAACGCGTCTCGTCCAGACCAGGACCGTGGGTCGTGTTGCACTTTACTCAACGGCAAACTGGACCCAATCTTGCATAGTCCCTGTCACGGGCTGGAACGAGGGCGCTTGTTGAAGGTCTTGTTCGTCACGACGGAGATGGACGATTTCGTCCGTGTGGGCGGGCTCGCCGCCGTGTCCGCTGCACTTCCCCGGGCGCTTCGCGCGTGGAGCGACGTCAGGATCATGCTTCCCGGCTACCGGGACGTGGTCGAGCAGTTCACTCACATTGAAATCGTTGGCCAATGTGCTGCGCTCGCCGAGATGCCGGCCTGCACGCTGGGGCGCGCGTCGACCAAGGACGGGCTACCGGTCTATGTGCTGTTGTGCCCGCAACTCTACGACCGGCCGGGCAACCCTTACGGCGACGAGTCCGGCCGCGACTGGCCCGACAACGACATCCGCTTCGCTCGCTTCGCCTCCGCCGCGGCCGAACTTGCAGTGCGCATGCTGGACAAGAACTGGGCAGCCGACATCGTGCATGCCAATGACTGGCAGGCGGCGCTCACCCCGGCCTACCTCGCCTGGCGCGAGGCGCGGATTCCGTCGATCCTGACCATCCACAATCTCGCCTATCAGGGCCTGTTTCCCAAGGACTCGCTGCTGCGGATCGGCGCACCGGAGAGCTCCTTCCACATCGACGGGCTGGAATTCTACGACAAGCTGTCTTTCCTGAAGGGTGGCCTCGTCTACGCCTCGCACCTCACCACGGTCAGCGCGACCTATGCGAAGGAGATCACGACCGCGGAGCTCGGTTGCGGGCTCGAAGGGCTGTTACGCATCCGCTCCGATGCCGATCAGCTCACGGGCATCCTGAACGGCATCGACGAGAGCTGGGACCCGCGTCATTGCGCGGAGCTTGCCCAACCCTTCGGCGCCGGCGACTGGAAGGGCAAGCAGGCCAACGCCGATTATGTCCGCCGCCAGTTCGGCCTTGCGGTCTCACGCGGGCCGATCTTCGGCCTTGTCGCCCGCCTCGTGCATCAGAAGGGCGTCGACCTCGTGCTCTCGGCCGCCGACAAGATCGTCGCCGCCGGCGGGCAGATCGTCGTCACCGGCAGCGGCGAGCCCGCGATCGAGGAGGCGCTAGTGGCGGCGCACCGGCGCCGGCCCGACGCGATCGGCGTCGTGATCGGCTTCAGCGACGCGCAGGCACGGCGAATTTTTGCCGGTAGCGATTTCACCCTGATGCCGTCGCGCTTCGAGCCCTGCGGCCTGAGCCAGATGTATGCGCAGCGCTTCGGCTCACTGCCGATCGGCCACCAGACCGGCGGCCTCGCCGAGACCATCGCCGACGGCGAGACCGGGTTCCTGTTCCCGCAGCCCTCTGCGGAGTCCTTCCTCGGCGGCGTCAGCCGCGCCTTCGACGCCTTCCGTGCCAAGGATCGGCTCAACACCATGCGCCGCAGCGCAATGGCTAAGTCCTATAGCTGGAACCTGTCGGCCGCCTGCTACAGTGCCCTCTACAAGAAGCTGGTGATGCTACGGGCCGCGTGACGCGCGATCTCGACGATTTCAGGCCCGTTTTCTCCGCGGCACGCGTGACGAAGCGTGCGCGCGCCACAGATAAGAGCCATAATACCGGTGCGAATGCGGCCTACCGCTGCGCCGCAACATCGTGAACCAGGCTGCCTGCCGGCGCCAAGAGGCACACGGCCAATTGTTGCCGCCGCCCGATAGACATGTGATACCGTCGGATTGTTGGGGATCACCAGTTTTCCTTGTCCTGCGATCCAAAGGGGGCACCCGATGAACGTCCTTGTCAAAACCTCTCCGATGAGCCTCGCGGATGAGCTGATCGCGCACGCCGTGGCGAGCATCGAGGCGGCCGATTATTCCGCCGCACCCTTCCCCCACATCGTGTTTCGCAATTTTTTTCCCGCCGATTTCTATCGGGATCTGACCAAGAGCATCCCCACCGAGGGCTATGATCCGATCACCGGCACGGGAACGCGGATGGCGCTGCGCCTTTACGGCGACAATGTCGACAAGATCGATGCAGGACTGCGTCCGCTCTGGGCTGCCGCGTCGACCATGTTGGCCTCGAAGCCGGTCGAGCAGGCGATCCGCGACAAGCTGCACGACGGGCTCGAAATCCGTGCCCGCGGCGACAAGCTGCCGGGCGTCGAGGACGTCAAGCTCGTGGCAAAGCCGGTGCTCTATGTCGACAGGGACGGCTACCAGATCAAGCCGCATCCGGACACGCGCAAGAAGGTGGTGACGATGCAGCTTTATTGTCCCACGGACGCCAGCATGGAGGCGCTCGGGACGACGCTCTATCAGGCGTCTCTCAAGGGACTGCTTCACGTCAACTCCTACTGCCTCGAGCCAGTGAAGACCATTCCCTTCCTGCCCAACCTCGGATACGCGTTTGTGGTGCTGAAGGCCTATCATTCGCTGTCGAAGATGAGCTGGCATGGCCGCCCGCCGATCAAGACCGATCGGCAGCGGATATCGATCCTCAACACGTTTTATATGAACGAGAGCGTCGGGTTCTGAGCAGAGCCATCGGCTCGGCTGCACGGAGGTCCGTTTCCGGGAATACAGGCGTGCACCCGGGCGGTCACTCGGTGCGCCGCGTCTCCGGCATGACCAGCCAGATCAGGAGAAGCCCAAACATCGCGACCCCGGCGAGGCCCATGAAGGCGACGCTGCTGCCGAGCTTGTCGCTGACGTAACCGGCCAGCACCGTGCTGAGCGATGCGCCGATGCCGACGGCGGTGCCGACAATGCCCTGCGCCAGATTGAAATGGCCGGTGCCGTACGCGACATCGGCAACCACGAGCGGCACCATCACGCTGAAAACGGCGGCGGTGATGCCGTCGAGCACCTGCACCACCACCAACAGGTAGGGATCACGCACCGTTGCGAACAGCAGGCCGCGGATCGCGAGTGCGCTGAACGCGATCAGCAGGAGCGGCCGCCGACCCCATTCTTGTGCCTTGCGTCCGACTGACGGTGAGGACAACGCCACGATCGCCTGAGGCACGATGATACATGCCGCGATCAGGACCGTCGCCCATTGGCTCGATCGCGCCGTGACCACGCCCGCCATCAGCGGCAGCATCGCCGCGTTGGCGAGCTGGAACAGCATCATGCCGCCGGCAAAGATCAGGAGCGGCCGCTGTCGCACCAGGCTCCAGACGCTGGTCGCCTTCTTGTCCGGGACTTCGCGCTTCACCTCGCCATGGGCCTGGGCGATGTCGATCTCGCGTTCGCGGATCCGAGACAACGACAGCAGCGTCGGAATCGCAAGGAAGAACGTGACCAGGAACACCGAGCGGCTCGACAGCAGATAGCCGCAGGCGCCCATCAGCGCCGCAGCCGAGCCGTTGCCGAGCGAGGCGAACCGCGCATTACGGCCGAGCCGCTCTCCGATCGCGCGCGGTCCGACCAACCCCAGGCTGATGGCGGCGATCGCAGGACCAAGCACGCAGCTTGCCAGCGCATGGAACGTCGCGGCGACCGTCACCACGGGCAAGATGGGCCAGAGCGCGTAAGCCAAGGCGCTCATGCCGATGGTCGCAACCGCAAACCCCGCGACGATCCGTTCCGAACGCGCCGCATCGACGATTGCTCCACCCGGCATCTGGCCCAGCAGGCCGATGATGCCGCCGATCGAGAGCACGAAGCCGATCTCGACCTGGGTCCACTTTTGCGTCGTGAGATACACCGCAATGAACGGACCGAAGCCGGTCTGCACGTCAGCCAGGAAGAAGATGAACCAGTCTAGGCCGCGCTGGCTCTCACGCGAAGGCGTACGCGACGGCTCCGGCCTGGGCGGATCCGGAACCAGAGGCACAAAATCGGTGCTGCCGGCTGATCGCTTGCCACGATCGTCGTCAATCGTCTCGAAGGAAGAATTCGGACGTGCGACCAGCGTCGTTCCCCTAATGCTCGTAATCCCACGGTTGGAGGCTTCCGGCCGCACCCAGCACGATCAGTGGCGTATCTTCCTTGTATTCGGGCGCCGCGCTGACTTGCTGCTTCGTCAGATCAAGCGTGATGCTGTCGCTTTTGTTGCTGACGCCGGCAAAACGCAGTGCCTTCCAGTCGACCACGATCTTGCGGCTGCCGACGCCGAGGAACCCGCCGAAGTCGATCACGGCCGCGCGCACATTGCCGTCGCGGTCGACGATGACGTCGACAATGCGGCCCATGTCTTCATTGGCCGTGCTGCGGACGTCGCGTCCGAGAATGCCGTGCGCGTCTCGGGCCCCGATCACGGTCACCGAGGGCGGCGGCGACGGTTCCTTGGCCTGCTCCTTCGGATTGGTCTGGGCCGCTGGTGGCGGCGAAGGTGATGGTGACGGCGAATCGTCGGTGGCGCGGACGCTGGCGCAGGTGACCAGCGTCACCGCGACAAGCGAGATGATGATCCTCGAACGCATGAAACTCTCCCACGATCTTCCTGGCTGCACGCAAGGCGGCGGTGCGACGCTCAATGCGTCAGCACGATCGACACCTGGATCTGCCCGCGCGTGCGCAGCACTTCGAGCGATACTTCGCCATTATGGCGGCGCAATCTCAAATCGACGCTGGACGCTCCGAGCCGGAGGTCGCGCACCACCACCTCATTGAGGAAATCCGGCAGGCGCGGATTGCGCAAGCGAATTTCGCCGCGCGCCGTATCAAATTCAAGCCCGAGTGCCGCTTCCAGCAGGGTGAACGGCGTCGCGCTCGCCCAGGCCTGCGGCGCGCAGGCAACCGGATAGAGCACCGGGCCGCGCCGGAGCTCACGGCGGAAGCCGCAGAACAGTTCCGGCAACCGCCGCAGTTCCATGTAGCTCGCGGCGTCGAACAGCCCCTTGAACAGATGCGCCACCGAATGCTTCGGGCCGTAACGCGCGAAGCCGAGTGCGATCAGCGCGTTGTCATGCGGCCAGATCGAGCCGTCGTGATAGGACATCGGATTGTAGCGCGCCTCGCCGACCGCGACGGTCCGGATGCCCCAGCCCGAGAAGAACTTCTGGCTCATCAGGTCGGCCGCGACCCGCCGCGCACGATCCTCGCGCACGATGCCGGAAAACAGGAGCTGGCCGGCATTGGAGGTGCGCACCCTGCACTGCTCCTTGGCCCCGTCGAGCGCCACGGCATAGGTGCCGAGTTCCTCGCACCAGAACTCCTCCTCGAAGCGCTCGCGCAGCCGTTCGGCCTCGGCCTCGAGCCTGGCCGCCTTCTCGGGCATGCCAAGCCGGCGCGCCGCACTCGCGGCGAGCCGCTTGCCGGCAAACACATAGCCCTGCACTTCCGACAGCGCGATGTATCCCTCGGCGAGCTTGCCGTCGGCGTGGAAGATGGCGTCGTAGGAGTCCTTCCAGCCCTGATTCTGCAGGCCCTGCTCGGTGGCACGTTGATATTCGATGAAGCCGTCGTGGTCCGGATCGCCCGGTCCGTCGATCCATCGCAGCCCGGCCTCGATCGCCGGCCACAATTCGCGCAGCGTCGCCTCGTCGCCGGTCCGCTCGAGATAGAGCCCCGCGAGCAGCACGAACAGCGGCGTCGAATCCACGCTGCCGTAATATTGCGCGAACGGTACCTCGCGCAGCGCCGCCATCTCGCCACCGCGCATCTCGTGCAGGATCTTGCCCGGCGCGGCATCCGCCAGCGGATCAACCGCCTTTGCCTGGACAACGGCGAGCCGCTTCAGCACGCCCTGGGCAATCCGCGGATCGATCCACAACATCTGCAACGCGGTGATCAGGCCGTCGCGGCCAAATGTCGTCGAATACCAGGGGATGCCGGCATAGGGATAACGGCCCTGCGGCGTCTCCGTCATCAGCATGTTGAGGTCGGCCATCGCCTGGCACAGCACCTCGTTGAAGATATTGTTCGAGGTCTCGACGCTGGCTGCGCCGCCGGACAGATTCCGCATCTCGCGGCGGTGCGCCAGCAAGCCGCGGAAGAACGGCACCGGCTTCTGCATGACCGGCT
>Ga0099822_1010570_pt1 | contig 11428 bp, 4 predicted proteins | sample CowpeawhiteBW_FD_76839 | JGI IMG/M metagenome (GOLD analysis project Ga0099822, IMG submission 76839) | Root nodule microbial communities of legume samples collected from California USA - Cow pea white BW | ecosystem: Host-associated > Plants > Roots > Nodule | place: USA: California | collected... | reverse complement strand
TTTTTTTTTTTTCTTTTTTTTTAATAATATATATATATATATATATATATATATATATATATATATATATATATATATATATATAATTGGTTTTGGTTATTAGGCGAATAAACACACACTTATTTCATAACTTATTACATCACTCACACAAAATCTTACTTTCACACACCTTCACATTTATGGTAAACCACCAACTTATGCTTAAATCTCTTTTTTTCTTTTGCAAGATGATCATCTCCAAATTCACATTCTCATCTTCTTGTAAATATTTGAAAACAAATACAGTCAATCATGCAAATCCATAGAGCAAATCTATCTATTTGCACAAATCCGAACTTGGGAACATGCCATGATGAGAAAAAATAATACATGAATTTAAAATACCACTGTCAAATACACATATTTTATGTAATTGATTTAACATGTCACCTTTAAATACATGTAAAGATTGATATTACTTTAATATTTTTTTTAATTAAGAAATTGTTTATATTTATCCATTTTTGAGTAATCATGACTAAGATATTGACTCTATTAATCATAGGATTAGTGAGATAAAACTATGATCATTAACTTAGTTAGATGTGTTACTTCTTTGGTTTTAAGACTTAAATTATATTGACCGAACTCTTTCATAATTTTACACTTGTTTGATTGAATGCAAATGGAATTTATGATTTAAGTTTGAGTATTTTGAGAGTGTTTTACTCTTAATTTATATGTGGATAACTTCTTCTAAGTAAGGAACCCAATTCAGATTCCATTTCAAAAGTGGTGTTATTCCGGTCTCAATTTATTTTCCTTTAGAACTTGTGTTTCTACCCTATTTTTCTTGTGTCAAACCATGATTATGCTTTCATACACAACGTTTATCCTAAATGAAAAATCTTGCTAAGAACTGTATTAAATATAATAACAAATAATAGTGAAGGTAAGTTGGTTCACTGCACACAATGATGAGGAAGTGAGTGTTAAATGAGTCTCTTATCCCACAACACTATGCCACACCACCAAACAAATCCCATCGGTACACCTAAAGCCATATTTCAGGACAAAGACTGTCTTGAACCGCTACGTAATGATAGGCGCACAAACACAACAATTAACCACACTAGAAGCTTTCCTGATTACAACTGACGATGACACCTCTACGACAGTCATAGTCTCTCTTTTTCCAACTGCTTCTGTTTATCCGTTCAATCAAATTAAATATTATTATTTGATGTAACCGCCTGATAGGACAACTTATTAAAATTCCTATTTATATGCCGTAAGAAACAGTTACGATTTCAAATAAGGGCCAATTACAAATTGATTATAAAAACGACTCTCTTCTCTTCTTCTTAGGTTCTCTGTTTTGCGGATGTAGTCATTTTAATTTGGAACCTAAGTACACCTTAAGCACAAAAGAAAGAAACTGGATATTAGAATTTTAATTTTGGAATTTAAAAGTTCTTTTAAAAAAGAAATTATAACTCTAAGGTACAATTAATGAAATTAGGCTTAATCATTTGGCGTTGCTAATTTATAATATTCGAATCATAATTTTATAATAAGTCTGGAATGAATGTGTTAAGTGGTCTTTCATAGTGCTAATTAAGAATTTAATGGTTTAGCTTTTCCTCCATGTTCAAGGTCAAAGACTAGGAATGTCTCAAGATGTCTTTGCCAAAGAAATTATCTTCTGATAGATGATAGTGACTTAATAGCCGCATAAGTACATTGGTAGCTGCTTACTAGAACATTAAATGGATTATTGTATAGATACAGAACAAAATCGATTCTAATAATTACGTAATAAAATTAATTTTGATTGTTATGCGAAAGTCACTCTTCTATATTAGGTCTAAAGAAAAATCATATACTTTAATAACTTATTTACTGATGCAGCTCTACAATCATTTTGGTCAAAAATCAATTTAAACACATTTTCTACCGCCACGATGAAAAAACGAGAATCGGTACTGAAAAATACAATAGATGCCCTTCTAAAATACCTCTTGATGCATCATAATCATCCTAAAGAACTGTTAATGGAATAAGAGCAACTTTATACAATGGCTGAGATAACAAGTAACTGTGTCGGTGAGATGATTCGGGGGTAAAAAGAGTAAGTAAAAAGAACATTAAAAAAGGATTACCAGAAGAAGTCCAAGTGTCCCAAATACTCACTACTCAGTGGGGAGGGGAGCTAAAGGACAACATACATGAGAGAAACAACAAGACACAAACGTCCTCAAAAGCTGGTGCCCGGGATGATTAATTAGGCATCTGTGGTAGGCGAGTCAAATGATGGTAGAAGCCAGCCCTTAGACTGAGCATGCTCCACGTAGAAGCCAAATTTCTCCTTTGCGTTTGGAATGTCCAAAGCCAGATCATCAAGACCATCCTTTATTCGGGTGAAACCCTTAGTCATCTGATTAATGGTGATCAGGCCCTCACTGTAGCACTCCTGCAGCAGATCTAGCATTCGATCATTTTTTTTCTCCATGGCCATAATCAATGCTTTCTTCACTACCTCGTGATTAAAGAAAGGCATTCCCAGGTCACGGATACATTGGCAAGCTTCACTCACAACCCCTCCACTTTCGTACTCTTCCAAGAGCTTCATGATCTTGTCCTTCGCATCCTCCACAGCCCATCCCGTGCCTCCACCCCAGCATCTCAATAGCCTCTCCCCAGCATGACGAGCAGCTATGAGTGACCGTGCCATACGCACAGTTTCACTACCGCTGCATTTTGGTGGCAACCTGCTGCCAATTTCTTCCAAATTCAGCGGGGCCAATACATCGTCAATAACAGCCCGAGCTAAAAACAGAGCAAGCTCATTTGAAGCGTCCAGTATATCCAGTGCTGTATCTTCCGCAGTTTCCAGAAGCATGACAAACCCATTAACTATATCCTCAGTTGAGAATATCTCTATGTGAAGTGCAGATAGCAGCACAGATGCCATTTCCTTTTCTCTGTTCTTTCGATCCATAGCCAAAGTAATTAACTTCTTCAAAAATATTGGGTTATATTCGGGAGCTCCAAGATCTTCAAGACTTCGAATCAGTTCAGGGATGTCATCAGAAAGAAAATACTCATGAATCATAGTTACACATTCCTTTTTGTACTTCCTCACCTCCTCGTCTTCAACTTGTATTTCCCCATCTTCCATTGCAGGTTTGGTAAGTGAGGCATCAAGCCATCCTTCAGATATTGCCTTGGGGACAAATGACTGAAACAGTGCCTTAGCTGATGGAATATCAAGAGCAAGATCATCTAGGGATTCTGCTAAACGAGAAAACCCCTTCACCATTTGGCTGGAACTAACAAGTCCTTCTTCTGCTGCTTCTTTTAATAATTTCAACATTAGAGGTTCTGCTGAACGAATCTCCATGGCAAGTATCAAAGCCCTCTTAACAACCTCGTGATGGAAGAATGAAACCCCCAACTCCCGTATACACCTACAGGCTTCCAATGTGTCACCACTATCCACATATTCTCTAAGTAAATCAGCTATCTTCTTCTTCACTTCTTCAACAGTTATATGAGTGCTACCACCCCATCGCCTTTCCACAAGCTCTGCATGGTGTGGAGCTGAGAGATAACTCTTTTCAGCTGTCTGGATTACCTGAACTCCCTTGGAAGACTCTGGAAGAGCCTTCATTGCCCTGGCAAGAAAGGCTGGAGGAAGAATGTCATCAACAACAGCCCGTGCCAAGAATAATGCAAGGATATCAACTGCATCCAGTATATCCACAGCAAGATCATCAGCAGATTCGAGAAGAATAAAAAACCCATCCCTGATCTGTGCAGGGCTGATGACATCAGCATACAATGCAGAAAGCAGAACAGAAGCCATTTCTTTCTCCTTATCGTGCCTGTCCATTGCCATGGACACAAGGCGTTTAATAAAGTATGGATAATATTCACTTGAGCCAAGTTCTCTGAGGTCGGATGCTGCCAATTCCACATCCCCATTACTAAAATATTCATCTATGATGGATACTACTGCTTTCTTGAATTCATCCAAAGGGTCAGTAACAGTAGATCCAACCAGTTGATAGGGTTCCTGCAAATAGCAACAGTATGCGAACAAATCTGTGTTGTGAGTCTATTTATGCAATCTATTGGTAATATCCACACAAAAAATGGAAAAAAAAAAGCAGGAAGCAAATACAGTTTAAAAGAAATTAATGAAAAAGGAATGAGAGAACTAATGTTCTACTACTACAAGCATTTATCAAATTTCCAAGCATCTAGTCTTGCATCATAAATAAATGTTGTCACAAACAACCAACAAAACATAGAAAGAAGTTTACCTCGCCGCTGTCATAATTTGGATCATTTCGATCTATGTGAGAAACAACATCAGTATCAATCAATTTCCCCCAAGTGCCCTTACCACCAGCACCATCTGCATCCCCATAATAAAGAGCATTAAATTACCAAATGAAGACCATAATAAACCCAAAAGCAGATTCTATCATCAGATATTGATACTGCAAAAGAAAGCTGCAAGCAAGGAAAGGCTCAAATCACCAACTGATATCATGATATTCAACACAAAATTAAAAGAAAAAATTAAAACCATCAGTCAGAACCACTAAAAGAGTTCACTCGGTCATTTCATGCAGTCCAGTTTTCTTTTTTTTGTTAATGAAAGTCAATATAGGTAAATTTTGTAATGATATTCATACCAAAGATATTACTGAACGTCAGGGAAAACTTATTTCTACGATAGTAATACTTTTCTCCCCCAAAAACTTCCCAAGAAATCCGTGGATGTAAGCACAATCCAAACAAGCAAAACTATAAGCTGATTAGATAACTGAGGCCAGTGCTGTTGGAAATTTTAATTAATTAACAGAAGTAAAATGAGATTAGTCCCAAATTCTGCGGAAGGGAAAGGATATAAATATTAGATCAAGAAGAAGATACCAGCAAAACCCCTTTTTAAACACAAGTATCATTGGCTGTAATTTATTCTAAAATTACGAAACTGTGTAAGTCTCATTCTTTATTTCAGAAGCTCCAGCTCATGATTTTGTAGTTTGTATTAGAGAGTATGTAAAAAGCTTAAGATATGAATAAAAAACACAAGGTATACAAAAGTTTATCAAAATAAGATGAAATAGATAAATGTAGGAGGAATTTAGTAACATTTGAATGTAAGTGCAATATATTTATTCAATGTTAAAACCTAATGATATTTTATTGTTGATTTGCATTCATGTCTCCTCACAATATATAAGACTGGCATCCTGGAAGCAAGTAACATAAAAGCTAACTAAGCACTTCACTTTTAAAATTAGTGCATAAAGTTCAAAAAAACTTTCTTCTGTCAATCGGCCCCCGTAGGGAAGGCTAAACCACAGCAGCTAGATCCTAATACTTATAAAATTAATACCTTACCAACCTACATCCATAATTACAAAATTTTCAACAATGACTAGCAAACAATTATGAAATATTAGCCAAGAAAAAATAAACCCTGCGCAGCATGCCAAAAATAAAAAATTAATCATCTCTCAAGCAAGCTAAATCCCACAAATAATTCAAAAACCCAGACCTGTTGACCTTTATTTCTGAGTAAATATTCAAAAGTCTAAGCCTGTAAATGATGTAATTAACTCAACAGAGCAAGCGTATCCGTAATACACATAGCATAGCCAATCCACTCAAAGTAAAACATGTAAAGGACATTAACTCACCTTTCTTCACCCGCCCATACTTCCCTGAGTGTGACCGACGCACATGCCTCACAGCTATCCCAGAGGTTTGTGCCTTACCACCAGCTGGGGCTTTCACATGATGGTCGGAAAGCAAGGACGACGGGGATTTTGGAGACGAAGTCAGATTCTCCGCATTTTGGGTCGCAATTTTTAGCAGTTCCCTCTGCCCGTCTGTCAGAAACCCCTCGTTCGAAGCCATTTAAACAAAGATCCAAAAACAAGCCAAACCTATAGACATGCTATTTCACCAGTTAATCCGTCACTTCACAACGATACACTAAGCGCGCTTCAGTTCAAAACTACGGCAATTTCGCAACGAATTGAAAACCACTCTCAACTAAACAACGAAACAATGCACATAACCAAATACTAAAAATCGAATATTCTCGATTAACTCCAAGTAATTTATTACATACTGCAAGAAATCATGACGGATAGAAAAAAAAATAAAAAATAAAAACATCCGTAAGCATAAAGCATTTCCGCCTTCGCCAAGCGCCACTTAACAATATCAACGCCAAACAAACATAACGTCTCGTTTTACTTTCAATACCAAATATACCAAACATAACAGCATGCCAATGAATCACATCACCAAAACGATAGCAAATCAGATAAAAAAACGGAAATAAGAAACGCAAAAAACAGAAAGATAAACAAAGTAAAGAAGACGAACCAGTGAGTAGAAAGTGCAAACAGGAATCGGATTCTTCTGTTCTTGGCCCGGATCTCGAGCCAAGACAGGAGAAGCAAGCGGATTTTGCGAATCGAAGCGAAGGAGGCGAAGTGAGTAAGATCCAGAGAGGAGCGAGGTTGGGAGAAGAAACCCTAAACGGCGACGCGGCGCGGTGCTGTAATCGGAGAGAGTGAGTGAGTGTGTGTATAAGTGAATCGGTGGAAAGTGAGACGCGAGAAGAGGAGAGAAATGGATGAGAACGAAAAAGAATGGGTCGGAAAAGAGAAGGGTTATATAGGGAGGCTACGATTACCTGTACACGTCACCAGTGGGCGAGGTTTTTGGGTTTGGGCCTATTCTATTCAACTATTGTTTTTCCATTCTATTTACACGTGGCGCTTTCTCTACAGGCTAATACCAATCTTAATTATGTGCCCTCACTCCCTTCTTTCCCCACTCTGCTACTCTTATTATTAACCCTAACCTACTCTCTTCCGACCACATCCATTTTATGCATTTTGTTTTCACAGAGTCGTGTTCTACTTGCATACGCGTAAATCTATTCATGCCGTTTCTGTAACGAATCTTCTTCTCACATGCTTAACTTGTCAAGTATTTACACATATCCCAAATAATATTTATAAAATGCTAATAAATTATATTATTATTATTATTTTTACAAGTAAGTACGTTACATTTTAGATTTGATTGGACAATACTCCTTAGTTAGAGAACTATCACCATCAGAAGAAGGGTATAAACATAAATGTTTTCCATCCTTAGCTAACATCAAAATGTGGATATGATGTTCTATGATACATTTTTTGTGTAGTAAATTGAGGAAGACTTGGAGAATAAGTGGCTTATCCATCTTTTAAACATATCCTACTTTATTTCTATTAAGATACATTACAACTAGCTACGCTAAGCTAAACGCTTTCATAATCTTACTCTGGTTTTAATAATGCAGTTGGAACAGTAAATTCAACCTATTTTCTTATGTTCAAATCTCGGTTTTGGAATGTTAAAACTGTCACGTAGCCTGTGTTGTCTAACCTTGAGGACATTTTAACTTGTGCTGGAGGGTTGGAAGAGTGTGAACATGAACTTGGGTATTATTATAATGTCAAATACACTCGATTCTTCAACTGTAGTATGAAATTGCGAATGTATTATTATAATGTAATAGTCAATTCTTTTTTCTTGTCTCTCCTCTCCTCTTTTTACCATGTATATTTGATTCTTTTGATGTTTAGTCAAATTTTTGTATTGTTATCCATGGTAAAAAGAATATTTTTTATTGATTCTTGGAAATTATAAGAAAACTTGGGTATCCATTAGTTATTGTTACTGTAAGTTTTATTGGACTATGTTTCATAGGTTTTTCCTTTCTATTGAGGTTTTTTCATGTTAAAAAATTTTGGCGTCTATTGACTTTTCTCTTTTTATGTTTGGTGCATCTCATTGTTGTTGTATATTATTTAAATATGTAACAATATATAAAGAGATACCAATTTTGTGTTCAAATTTTGTTATTTCAGTTTTATCGTTAATTATTATTTTAAAAATTAATTATTTTACACATAAGTTTATCTTTAACCATTATTCTAAAAACATCTTTTGTCTTTAACAATCATTTTAAAAACTTCTTTTGTGTACATATTTTATTTTCCTAATTTTATATTTAACAAATATTTTAAAATTTAATTATATATTTCTTATTAATCTTAACTTAACTTTATACAAAAACTAAAAAATGTGAACATAGTGGTGTCATAGCGTCTGTTTTTCGCTAGTAATGAATAATGGATCTAGGTTTTACTTTTGCTTGTTATTTGTGTCATCTTCTCAACAAATAGTATTAGAGTTTTGATTGTGCTCTGAAGATAGGAGATAGTGGTGGTGTTGAAATCATGATTAAATTAGACTCTACCAATTATTCAACATAAAAATCTCACAAAGATTTCTTATTTTACATATACATGTATAATTCTATTAAGGAAGTATTAAATCAGTAGATAAATATAAGAGAGATTTGAAATAAGATAAATAGAAAGACTATTGACATGATCTAACAATGAATATATAATTATGTTTGTCATCGTGTATTAAGTGAGACTCTAGCTTAAGAGGAATAGATTAAGTGAGTACTTTCGGTCTAAAAATTCCTTAAACAAATTTATTAGGAAGATAGTAAACTTGAAATACAACGATGGTTCCTTAATGGTTGAACGCTTGAGTAGTTTTCATAATATGGTAAATTGGTTTACCACTATGGAGATTGTGTTAGACGATGAACTACTAGTATCGTTGTTGCTTAGCTCATTACTAAACAATTGGAGTTAGAAGATATTAGTAGTATTTTTTTAGTAACTTTACTCCTAATGGACAATTGACTTTTGACATGGTCAATGATGACATCTTGAATGAAGAAAAGAGGAAGAAAAGAGAAATAAATATATTTAGAAATTCCTATAGGTGTAACGATTGTAGCAAATCAAAGGGGAAGTCAAGGCCAAAGACATCACATATTTTCATTGTAATAAACCGAGATAGATGATTAAGGAGATAATAACAATAAAAGATATAATATAAAAGATAAAATCATTATTGCAATTATATTTAATGGTGAAGTTGTTATTTCTTTTTGAAGATGACTTTGTAAAGCTCACTAACCAAGAGTGTGAATAAGCTATTGACTCGGTTGCATTTCATGTTACACCGCCCATTATTATTTCACATCCTATATTGCTGGAAATTTTGGACATGTGAAGATGCAAAGAAAGGTTGTTGGCATGAGAGAAACCTGACTAAAGAGTAATATTGGTTGTTAGCTACATTTGAAAAATGTTAGACATGTTCCTAATGAATTGATTCCTATATAAGTAGATGATGTTAATATAAATGAATAAATAAATATGATCATTGTGTAACTGAATATATAAATAATTAAATAGACCATGCATAACTATAAATAAAATATAAAGAAATTGAATTAGTGCAAAATTAAAATAAATAAATGGAACTAGTGCAAAATTAAAATAAATAAATGGAATTAGTGCATAAATACAAATAAATATAAATAAATAAGACCGGTGTGTAACAAAAAATAAATATTGTTAGATATATATAAATCATGGGAAGGAAAAAAATGCACAAGAGGTGTTTGGTGAAAACAACTCAAAGAGAGCTTGCTTGCTTACTAATTTATTATAACATTGATCAATATATAGAGTACAATGTCTCATCATAAAGATAGAACAGTAAAATCTAATAAAACATAATATTTGATAATAATAAAAGAAAATCAAATATATGATATCTTTATCAATATAAATAAAAGCAAAAGATATATAATATCTTTATCTCCCCCTCTCAAGGTGGGCATGAAGATTGTAAAGGACCAACTTGGAAGTAGCAACCTAGAAAGTAGAAGGATGTAAACATATCAGCAAGTTGATTTGTAGAAGGAACATGGAGAATGTGGATAAGGCCATCAACAAGTTTTTGTCGAATAATGTGACAATCAAGTTCTATATGCTTTGTTCTCTCATGAAAAGTGGGATTCTTTGCAATGTGAATAGCGGGATTGTTATCACAAAAGACAGTGTAGGGAGTGGGAACAGAAAAAAGCAAATCCTAAAAAATGTATTGAATCCATTGTAGTATGCTTCTAGTGTTGGTTGTTGGTGTGAAGACTAAATAATGATGACCACTTATCTGCATTTCAAACTTCCCAGTGAGAGAGTGTTATGAGTATAATAAGTGTCTCTAACTACTCTCATGCTTGTCCTTGCTTATGTGCAAAAAGTAATTAAATACATTGAAAGATGAAACAATTAAATACATTAATTAAGTTAGTATAAATGCATATAACAAATTTTATAAAGACAAAAATACCCATTTAAAATTTTAGACAATAACATATTGATACAAAAGAATGACTTTGGAATTTTTAAGGTCTTTACTAAAATTTTTTTATTCTTGTTTATTTTTTATAAATTTTGTAGATATTTAATACTATTTTTTTATGGTTGTACTGTTAATTTAAATTTTTTATATTTAATTATATTTAATTTTTAATGTGACATCCTATTTTAAATAGACTAATCTACTAAAATTAAGCATCACATAATTATAATGTAAAAGAACACATATCATGAAGCATACATGTACTGACTATTACAATTATTCATACTATACTTGGGATGAAAGCTTAGGCACACCACAATTGCCATAAAAAGGACACAATGGTACTATTATTTTACAAAAGATTGCTCATAGAGTAAGGAATCTAAATAAACAAGAGTTCTTCAAAAAGGGCCTCAACGGTGAGCTAACACCCAAACCATTGGGACCACTATACTCAACAGCATCTTCACCATCCTGAGTTCTACCAAGGGTTTTCACATCTGCTCACACCAATAAATTGATGATCATTGCAAAAGAGAAAACAAAGCAAGGAACAAACAGAAATGAAAGGGTAAGTTAGAGTAAAATATTTTAACATGTTATCAAGCAAGCAAATGATAAAACAGGTTATGATCAAACAAAGCAGTAGGCACCCCAATCATGTGAAAGCATACAATTGCAAGACTCTATGACTCAATATCGGGATCATACTCTTGATATAGAATTTTAAAGGAAGTATGCACCTGTGTTGGTTTCTAAACTCTGCAGAGTTTAGACGCAAGGGGTTATCACCCAACCACACATAGGATTAATCCTCTAATGTCTTAGGCCCAATACGTCCCAAGACTAGGACCTCCTGTCACTCTCACCACATAAACCATTTTGCTCTATGTGAGCATGAACGATTATTAGAGTTCAGGATATCTTCCTTTATCTAGACATCTCCTGTATCAAGGTATACACTAACTACCATTACCAAGAGTTTCCCTTGAAACTTTTTTACCAACAAATTTCCACATGCCATCTCAAGAATTCAATTTTCATGCCATTCCACCACCAACCACAAAACAAGTCATGCTTTCCATACCAACATTTTCATTATCAATCTCATTAAAGCATA
>Ga0099822_1010569_pt1 | contig 11430 bp, 4 predicted proteins | sample CowpeawhiteBW_FD_76839 | JGI IMG/M metagenome (GOLD analysis project Ga0099822, IMG submission 76839) | Root nodule microbial communities of legume samples collected from California USA - Cow pea white BW | ecosystem: Host-associated > Plants > Roots > Nodule | place: USA: California | collected... | reverse complement strand
TTTAGTCTTTTGTGTGTTTTTTTTGTTTTTGTTTTGTGATGGTTTGTTGTTGTTATGGTAATGTTTTATATAGGTGAAGGAGTGGGGGGGTTTTATAATTATTTTGAATTCTAAGGAAATGAAAGAGATTTAAACAAATAAAAGTCTTACCCTATGTTTAGATCACAAGACTAAAATATTTTTATTATAACATCCTTTTTCATAAAACTTAAAACCATGCAATTTATTAGTTTATGCTTATTGCAAGTTCAAGTGAATTTATTTTATGTCCAAAATATTTCAACTGTTTTTTTCCAGCTTCTTTTTGGCCATTAATGTGAATCATCATTACTTGTACTGTTGTACAACGTACTCGCTAGATAAAAGAAACAAGACTAACCCATAAATAAAACTGTGTGGACAAATATAAACATGTAGTCTGTGTACAAACCAACAAATTGAAGACAACTTATACGGCTGCATGCAGATTGAGGTTACGTCAAAAACCATGGGTAAAAAGTAAAGTTAAAAAGCAGGAGAGGTTTTAACGTTCTATTCTGCAACAAATGATTCATGATGATTGCTGTTTGCTGAAGGAATAAAGAAAGAAAAACTGGACTCAGAATAGATCAAGGAATGAGAATAAGATTAATAATACATTATCTACAACGTTCGTTACAAGAAGTAGTTAAAGAAACGTGAAACAAATAAAGAGTTACATTGGATGCAATTAATTTCTAGCTCCATCCTCTTTATGATATACAAAACAGATTGTGTTGCATCATCTTATTCTTTTCCAAAACTTTAAGCTTTCAAATTATGGGCTGCAGCAAGTTCAGCAGAGAGGATAAAAGCTGATTTCCCTGCTTCCCTTAGATAGCGAACATCTCCATTCATAAGCTTCAGCAGCTTTCTGCTGATCAGTAGGCTCATACCCTCCTCCGATTCTAGTCCATTATTTCCAAACATCTGGTTCAGTAATGCTTCCGGCACCCCACTCCCACCATGTGTTATGCTACATAAATACCAAAAGAAAACACTGATTAGATCTTTATGTGGTAATGCAAACTAAGTTGAGCTGTAAATAATTTTATAATGCAAGTTCTTTATGTTAATCATGCCTCAGTACATGTACTGTTTTCTCCGGCCATTTAAATCACATAAATGCACAGTACTTGAGTACAAGTACAATATCAAGATGAATCAAATTATTAAGCATATAACAGTTACCTGAGCTCTAACTTGACAAGATGGACCGATTTCCCTAACTGTTCTTTGGTTAGCGAGCCTGCTACTGCAACCTGGCCTCCATTTGGTGTGAAATTGATGGAAATAAGTAAGAAGTCAGCCAAGACCTGCTGAAGCCTTAGACTATCACCGTATAAAGTTTCCATTACGATTTGTTCTGCAACGTCATTGACTATTCGGATACTCTTTCCATTACTTTTTGTCATGACTTGGCTAAGGGAGGCAATCATTACTTCATGCAGAGTGAATTCAGCCATCTCAAGATCCAAGTAACTGTTAAACATAAGGGAGAGAAGATTTATAAAACTGTTAAGGAAAGATGCCAAGACAAATAAATGAGGGAAACTGTATTTTTTGATAATTATTAACACACAAATTAATCTAGCACTAAAGCACAGCGTGAGTGAAAAGTAAGCATCCATCTTTGATTATGCCTTCTCTCAAAAATGCGTATAATTGAATATTCTATATAGGTAACACCCTAAAAGAGCATGACAAAACTACATAACGAGAACTATGAGATAAACAAAACACGATGACAAACACCCAATATCAATTGTGTTATACTAGTACATTTTTTTTGGAGTTTATTTGCATGAATGAGGTTAGCTTTGTAGTCTTCAGTTTCTATGAGGTTTCAAATTTGAACTTCTTTGCTTTAATAGGAGCTCCACCTGATAAACTCTTGACATCACATAAATTTGAAAATAAGGGGAAAATATAACAATATTCACATATCATACCCGTCTAAGATGCTGTCAAGATCTGAATCATCAAGAATTTTGCTAAGTTGCCGCTGGCACTGAGCACTAGTGTGCAGAAATTGTTTCTGTTCTGTTCCCAATTCAGTACCCTCCAACATTTTCCGGGAAAATATAATCCCACATAAAGGATTCCTGATCTGCCTTTTCATGTAAGTTAATGCATTCAATCTCTTCAAGGCAGTTTGCTCAGATAGACGCTGAATATGCAATGCTTGTTGGAGTTCTGGGCTAGCTAGCTGTAAGAAGCAGAAGACCCCAGTAACTAGGCCCTCTACGTCCAACTTCTTACTCACGGAAAGCAGGCACTCTACATACTTGCCATTCCGAGCGAAGAAACCAAAAGCAACTTTCTCTGTTTCTGAACCAGTCATGGCTTTATTAAGTACAATGCCAAAATTAACAAAAGCTTCTTGATTCTTTAGTCGACAACAAGACATCTGGGTCCCAAAAACCTCTCCCAAAAGCATTTTATCCATCACCTCCTCTCGCTTCCATCCAGTTAACTTTGACATAGCTGGATTCCACTCACAACACCAGCCAAATTCATCTGTGCCAAATATTGGCGGGATTAATGGATTGGGATTCTGTACAATTGCCTTGTAATCACCTTCAATACGGGTGAATTTGTCCATTACATTCTTCTGAGCAGTTATATCATGAGCCACAAAGCAAACACCAACAACATTGTCTCGAAGATCCCTGCTTGCACAAGCGTTTACTACTAGACTAATAGGACCAGAATCCATCTTTGACCCGAAAGTTTTGATCTCAAATTGAACATTCTTCTCTTCTTCACCTAATTAACAGAACAAAACAACAATTTAAAAATATGCAAAAGCACGTTAAAATAATCTAATCCCATTGTATCAGAGAAATTGCACCAATTCCTCCCACCGAGACCCAAAAAATATAAATGAACACAATCCTAGGGTGTTCCATTTCTTCTCAAGAAACTGTCAACAAGACACCTTTCTTCTGAGAATTCTCAATCAATGCAACATTCATGGGTGGCTTTAGGAAACATAATAGACAAAAGACACAAACTAACTCGTCTTTAAAGCTTTTGCTTATGGATGACAGGGCTTGAAAAATAAAGAAAATAAGTGTATGAAAAAGAATAAGATGGATAAAGAACATACCTTGCAGTGCCAAGTCAAGCATCTTCTTGACCCTATCAGTTGAAGAATCCTCAACAAGTGTGAGTAAATGCTTTCCAATAGCTTCACCAACTGGAAGACCTGTCAACTCAGCAACTTTTATGTTCCACCCGTTTACCAGGCCATCGACATCAACTGCCAAAATAGGCACTGTTGCTGTTTCAATCAACCTAACCATCTCGCTTGTAACTGCTTCCAGTTCCTGCATCCCTTCGATCTTCAGATCACTTAGTTTTGTATTAATTGCATTTGTCTGTAACTCTGTACCCGGAGTATCTTTGAATGCATTTCTCAGTATTAACTGCAAGGAATGAATAGCATCCATTTCATAGTCCTTCCACGGCAAGCTCCTTGCCTTCACGACTTGAAGGAAAGCCTTGAATGACGATCTCGGATGCATCCTCCTTCCGTCATCTTTTTCTCCAGCTTCATGCTTTGCACCACCCCATCGGATTTCTGCAGCAGTGTGTGACCGAAACCAAAACACCACGTCTTTCAAAGTAATTCTGACAGCTGCCATTCCACACACAACATCACCCAGAGAAAGAGCCGATGGGAAGCCTGCATCAGACAAGCTATCCGTACTCAAACCTGTGGAATCCATATGGTACTCGGACAACCACAGAGCTATCTCTCTTATCTGGGATTCACTTGGTGTCACTCCTAACCTCCATAACTTGTTCTTATATAAGAGGGCTGCTCCATCACATTTCACTAGATCCATTATATTAGGGCTCTGTGATACAATTCCAAGGGGTGCATCTCGCATCAGCATATCACACAAGAGTGTCTGTGTGCGCAGGATATTCTTCTCAATAATCTGATATTCTAACTCTATTTCTTTGTTCACATGGATGGCAAATACTTGAGCCAGAAATTCACAAGCATACCTAAGAGGAAAGGGAACGAACCTGGGAGTAGTGTTATGGCAAACTACCAAACCCCAAAGTCTCTTCCTTTTTTGTGGCTGAACAGCATCAGTATCCCCATCTTCTTCGTTATCATTGACTACAACTGCCATGACCAGGGAAGCAATTGAATCCATGTTTGCCATGTATTGAGCATGACAACTATGAGGAGCCCTCAAGGTGGAACCACACAAAGTCAAATCAAATGGGAGTTTTTCATCTTGAAGAACCTTCACGTGTTTTGCATGACAATCAACTATCATACGGACCTTGTTCTTCATAAATAAAAAGCGTGAAGCCTGGGGAATATCTGTGGCTGGATAATGCAAACCCAAATATGGCTCAAGGCCCGGCTTTGTTATCTCAGCAATCACCTCCCCATGGTCATCATCGTGAAATTTATAAGCCATCACCCTATCATAGCCTGTGAGCTCAAAAACTTCTTGAACCATTGTATCACATAATCTGTCCATGCTTCCACTAGGCAAAGATTGCAATCGGGTAATTGCTTTGGCAGCAAGCTTGTAAGACTGCAAGGCACCAGCTGCAGTCATGGGAACCTCATAAGGCTTGACTGGCTCAAAGTCAATGATCAAACTGCCAGTAACTCGATGAATAATCGCATAAAAGGGCTTCCCAGAGGTCTTGCAATGAACAAGGATCGGGTTAAGAAGTGAAACCTCCCCAAATCCCAGAGCCTTTTGCAATGCAGAAGCACTAGGTGCTGTGAACAAAGTTTTTATGTCAGTGCCAATGCCAAGGGCAGGGTGGTCACCAACACTGGGGACAGCATGACTAACCATGGTCAGCATTTCAGGAGCGTTCTCACTGTATGCAATGACCTTACATGTTTTCTCATCTAAAGCCAACAAACATCCAAAAGGCTGAATCATCTTTCCTCTCTGTATGTGATGGAGGTAAGCTGTCGTAACTTTATCAGACCTTGGTTGATTGACTCCATCAGCTGTTCCAGAGACTCGCACCGAACTGGAGTAGTCAAAGGAACTACCAGACTCCTCAAAAGTTGCATGGAGCTTTGCATCTACAGTTGTCTGGGCAAGAACCCTAGCACTATGTCTTGATCTCCCCGAATTGCTGGACGATTGGCTGGGCCTCGAGGAAGACATTTTCACTTCAAACTGCACTTCAAATGTAAATATAACAAGCGTAAGTTAATTGGAATCATATAACAACCTCGGAAAACAACTTAAATCTAATATTGATTTACTCCAATGCCAATCTCTCCGCTCCTGCTCATGTAACAATTCAACAGGAGAAGAACAAAATTCCAAAACCTTTCCAATATGACAAAGTCTCCAGAGGCTAACGTACCACTAATAACTTATTCTATTACCCAATCACAGAATACCAGCAATCCCCACACCTCACGTAAATAGATTCACATCGTTATTGTTCATCTCTTCTCTAGAGCATATGCAAATTCTGAACAACAACAACCCAATCATCCAACTCCACATGCTTATAGATAGAATAAAACTGGACACTATTATTCTTAATTTTCAAGAAAATTGATCACGCTGTACGTCAATACAGTCAATACAGAGAAGAACTAAGAGCCGACAAAACAATTCCTGTAAAACAATAACATATTAAGCTGAAAAAACAGACACCCATGACATACGTTAAAAGGAGCAAAGTCAATAGGATAGCATATACGGGGATAGCACATAGAAGGAGGAGGAAGGGGAAAGGTAAAAGTAAAATCAGGAGAACAGAGAGTGGAGAAAAAAGAAATCGTGGAAGGAAACGAACCTCGAAAGGGAAAGAGTGAGAAGAACAAAAGGAAGGAAGCAATGAAGATAACAGAAGTCAAGGGTTAAAATAAAGAAAAGAGGTGTGGGCAGCAACACCCATGTCTCCCCTTCCTCTCCGTGTAACCCAACTCCTTCTTCGAACTCACCACAACTGTGACCAGGGACCGCCATGCCATAAAGATATCATTTTTATAGTACCCACTTCCACAACCATGTGAATGTGAATGTGGGAGTTACTGGGGAACGAACTCAGACTGAAATAAATAATAAAAGAAAAAACACTAAACAAAATCATCATTATTCGTTCAACAGTTAAATGCTTCCGATATTTATGAGTGGCCAATAAACAAAGATGAACATTTATTATTTTAGAATAACACTATCATTTTCCCCTTGTTATATGTTAAAAGCGATAAAACAAGCCAGGTGAGTGGGTATGACATTTAAACACTGTTAGAAAGTATATGAACAGTAGGTTAGAGTTGCAAACAAAGATTCATGGTTTACATAAAAGATAAAAAATTTACAGTATAGAGATTAATAAAAAAAGATTTGAGCATTGAGTTGTGAGAAAAAAGAATTAGATTTGGTTTTACAGGGACAAAAGTTCAGATTGTGTGTGAGAAAGTGTGCATTTATTAATGATAAAAAAAGTAAGTAAAATGTGCAAGTGGGCTTGGCGTTGTTGTTGGTTCACTAAAACAGACAATAAGGACAGTTGTGGATCATGGATGGGAGGTTTTACTACGCCCGTTGCCCCCTTCTTTCACTTCATCACTTCCTTTCAACACTCACCTTCCATTTCGGATTTCATCGTGCCCCCCAATTAGACCCATATTTCATGTGTTAAAATCTCATTCAATTTTTTAACTCTTACGGGGAGATGCAGTCCAAGTATATATAATAATGTCACTCGCTATTGGTGAATGAATCAGCAAATGAAAAGGAGTGCGTAGAGTGAAAGAAAGAATGGTCATTTTTTTATTAATATTTGTGGGGTAATTCGCTGTGATTGGATAGCCGTCCCATACCTTGGGTTTGGAGATGAGAAGAGAAAGAGAATAATAATAGTAAGAACAAGAAAGTGAGTTATGGGTGTCACGTGCACTCCTCAAAGCTGTGTCATGCTGCAGCTGCTGTGAGAGTGTGTGTAAGACTATAAAGTAAGAAAGAAAATGAAAAAAAGAAAAAAGAATGGTTTGAATTCCATGCTACATTCTGGGTTTGAATTCAAGGCACAGTGTGTGCGTGACTGGGTGAGGATCATCACAACCATAACTGACGTAAACATACAAATAAGCCCATGCCGTGTTACGCTGTAATCTTGCACTGTAGGGTCTGCACAACATTTCTCTGAATCTAGTCATTTTCCTACCCTTTAAGGTTTCTTCTTATTTTATTCCTTTCCTTATTTAATAGCTATACTATTTTCATTAAATAATTTATTTGCTTTTCCTTTTATTCATAAAACAACAAACTGCATGTTCCCAACCGAACTTACTCGACCTATTTCTTTTTAATTTTAAATTATAATAGAAACGTAAAAATAGTATGTTGAATCAATGAACACCTGTTTGAAGGATTGCCATTTATTTTAGGCAACAATCATGCCTTTGGCATTGGTCCGGTTGTCTTTAATTATTAGGAGATGACATTTAGGTTAATTTTTTGTGTTTGGTAAAATAGAGGTGTGTTGATTTTTTGAATCAAAGAAAAAAGAGGTCATTCTTATCTCTATAAGTTTTTAAATAAATTAAATTAAAATGTCGAGGATGATGCTTAGGTGATTTTTCCAAGTGTGTGAAACAAACGTCATTGTTATAAAAAAAACAAAATATAAAAAATATTATAAATTGATTTTATCTTTAACTAATTTCCAAAGTATTCTCGTATTAAAATATATACATATAAAATATTCGATAAAGGTGAAATAGATGTTCAATAATATTTGATAAGAGATAAATTAATAAATTCAACAATCAATAAATTTTGATAGAATAGATTTAAGGCATAATTCTAATAACATGTTAAAATATATGATTTAGTTTAATAGTTCATTAAATTTATTAAATATTATGTTGGTTTTTCATTTTTAGTCAACTCACCTTAATAATTTTCATTTTATCATTTGCTTATTTTAGCTATATCATAACTTTAAAATTTAATATCATTATCTTATGACTCACCTTAATAATTCTCATTTTACCATTGCTTCTTTTAGTTATATCATAATTTTTAAATTTAATGTCATGACCTCATTGATCAATTTGAGAATGAAAGATATGATTGAGTGTTGAGACAAATTGGTAAAGACCTAAATTATAAAGACAGATGCATTGTCAAAAGCTTTTTCACACAATGTTTTACTATATTAATAAAAATGTAATTCATGTTAGATTTATGATTATGAAGATTTAAGATTATTGTTGATCGACAAAATTGAGGTTAAATAAAAAGTTTAACTTTTAGTTGTACTTGAATCCTATGTATTTTTTTGTTGGTATGCCAAAGTGGAAATGTTACAAGAAAGGCAAACTACCCATAACTCTTACTCTTGCATCCCTTTCAAACATTCCAATGGTTTCAATATTTGATTTTGTGGGACAACAGAAAAGTCTCACACATCTTGTTGAACAACCAAACCTTTTATTTTTAGATGTTATATATGTCAGCCAAAAAATCACTAAGTAAATGCATTTTACTAACTTTATTATTCTTTTTATTTATTATTCCATTCACTTACTTAATATTAAAGTCTCTTTGCAAATATATTTTTATTTCAACATCATCTTGAACTGATTTCATTGTTTTTTCATCATCTGCAATTGGAGAAGCCCGAATAAGGGTTCCACTTTCATACTACAATTCGAAGAATAAATTAACATAAGATGAAAATAAAATGTTGATTGTACTGTTTTGACATGATACGATTAAATGAAACAAAAAATTCATTTTCCCTTATTTGAAAAAAAAATAAGGTAAAAGCGAGTGAAATATATAAGTAATAAAGTTTTTATTTCATTTTCATTTTGTCAATGTTTTTTATTCGGTTGAAAGTTTCACGTTGACTAGAAATAAGATAATTTTATAGTATATAAGTGAGGTGCAAACTTTATCTCACAAGTTGGTTTTATGTGGTTGAGTTGGACTTAAAACTCACTTCTAACAAGAAGTTACGTAATTATTGCAAATTTTTTAATGTTTTTCCAGTGTTTTTTTTTATCACCATGGTGTATTATTCCATTAATTTTATTTAAGCTAAAAGAGGTTCATTATAGTTATCATAAGAAATTAGCTTACTAAGAAAAATATCATAAGACTTTCTCATGATTTCTTTTTGTTTAATTTCCTGTTTGTATTAATTGATTTTCAAACAAACTATAACTATTAAAAGTATATTATTTTTAATTTATTATATACATTTTTTGTTGTATATACATTAAATAGATGATAAATAAAAATATCTATTAATGTTGCATCCATTAATTTAAGCTTTATTTTTACTTGTTTATAGATTTTTTTTTTAATTTTATCACGTCAAGTTTTGGCATAAAATAATTTAGTATTCATATTCATAAATGCAATGTATTTCAATTTTATTTAATCTAACAATATTAATATACATTCTTTTCAAAAGAAGGAGATAAACTACTAATGTAACTAAATAATAATAAAACAAAATAAAAAAACTCTCCACCATAATGTGAGAAACAAAATTATATTATTTTTAAGAGGCTAATTTATATGTATTATCAGTGCAAAATATATCGTATTGTTTCTAACAAATTAGAAAGCATGGTATTATACTTTTATAAGTTATTATTGTAAATTTTGATAAACACAGTATATTATATATATATATATATATATATATATATATATATATATATATATATATTGACTTGTAATTGAATAGTAATGCAAAAAATTATATTAGACTAAATGATAATATTTTGATGTGTGTGTGAAAGAAACTTTAGGCACGTGGACTAATATGATTTAATATCAAGTTAATTATACTTTTCCTTTCAATAGTAGAAGGTGCTCATTAGTGATTTATAAATTGTTTAACAATATTGCATGAAGATAATTAGAAAAATTATCACGCTTTTATTCTCAAACTTTTCATCGTTAAATTTATCTTTATCACTTTTCTGTTTTAAAAATCTATAAACTATTTAAAGAAACAATTTAAAAAAGTATGGCTTCAGGGCTCATTTTTAGTATTTGTTTTCTTTCTTTCCTCAAATTAATTATCAAACTTAAATAACATAACCTATTAATGTAGTACTTTTTCTTTTAATATTCAAGTGAATCTCTACAATTGTTGGAAAAGAATCATAAATGGAAAATAAAATTAGAGTAGCTAATATAAATTGGTAGTAGAGTTAATAGTATATTAAGCAGGTCAAATTTGTGTGTAAGAAGAGATATGGCTATGTAATTTAATATAATAAGATATTCGAATGATTGAGCTTGGTTAGTGTGATTGTTAATTATAAATTATTAGTTTTATTTATTGATTGTATTAAAATAAATGTGTGGCTGGGAGAATAAAACGTTTCCTAAAGTTGAACCTCTTGTGTTTTTTATTTTTGTTTTTCCTTTCGTCCAACTAAAACGCAACGTGTGGTCATCCTTTGTTTACAAAAGCATAGTCATTTCTATCCACAAAGACATGTAGGGTAGAATTTCCCCACTTTGACTAAAAAAATATAAAACAACCAATCAAATTTATAATTAAAATCAGATAACAGAGTCAAGTACTCACAACTTTGTTTTTTAACACATTTCTTTACGTATATTTTTTATAATGTTACAAAGCTAAAAGGTAAACTTATTGAGTAGAAAGTAAGACTTACAAAAGACATAATTTTTAATCAACAATAAAAATATATATTAAAAGAATGTAATAAAATGTAGTTAACATTTTTCATATGTTAGCAAATTCTAGAACTAAGTCATATTAATGATTATGCACTTACTTTTTCTTCTTAATAATTAATGCACCCGTGTGTAAATAAATCGAGTTTATTATGTAAGACTATTTTTTCTTTGTTCTGAACTTTTTTGAAGAAGATGGTAGTCCATTCAAAGAAAATTGTCGGTAAAAAAAAAAAAAGTAAAAGTGGCTATACGCGTACTTTCTTGGTTTATGTTTTTCAGTTCTTAAAATTATCGAGATTCGTAAGTTTTAAGGAGTGAAATATGTTTTTATTACTTTAATCTGGAAGTGAAATTGGAATTCATTAATTTTGATAAATTTTAATTCTCATATTTTAAAATGAATGAATATAATGCTTTTAATTTAATTACTTTAATTTTTTTTATATATTAAATATATGAGTTGTTATACTGTTTAACACATCATCATTTTAATATTAGTTGAGAAATATATTTGACACATCAATTTCTTTTTATGTAATTTGGTTAAAAAGATTATTTCTATTCATTTTTAAAATATAGGACAAAAAAGATATCAAAATTTTAAATAAAATGAATTCCAATTTTACATTAAAATTTAAAACCAAATATATATATATATATATATATATATATATATATATATATATATTTTTTTTTTTTTTTTTTTTTATAT
>Ga0099822_1010566_pt1 | contig 11431 bp, 10 predicted proteins | sample CowpeawhiteBW_FD_76839 | JGI IMG/M metagenome (GOLD analysis project Ga0099822, IMG submission 76839) | Root nodule microbial communities of legume samples collected from California USA - Cow pea white BW | ecosystem: Host-associated > Plants > Roots > Nodule | place: USA: California | collected... | reverse complement strand
AAAAAAAAACATAAAAAAATATTCAGATCTGGGAGAAGAACAAAAGATCCGCGAGAAGAACAACGCAAGAAGAACAAAAGTTTCAACCTTTATTGTGTTCTTGACACATTTCATCTATCTGCCGAAAAGCATTCATTCATTAGAGACAAAAAAACATAAAAGAGTATTCAAAGTATTCATATCTTGGAGAAGAAGAAAAGATCTGCGAGAAGAACAAATATGGTAGAAGAACGAAAAATATCAGAAAAGTTTTTTACCTTTTTGATGTTCTTGACGGTGCTCATGAATCTGAGAGCAAAACATCACTCTAAACCAGAAATAAAAGATCCACGAGAAGGAAGAGGAGAGTGCGATTCGAAGAAGATATGAGATTGAAATGGTAGGGTTTTATGCGGCACAAAACTGGAGAGGGTTTGAGTCGCAAGAGACGCCGAGAGAGTTTGAGGCGGCAGAGATGTTGAATACGTTTGAGAAGGAAAAGAGGTGGAGAGCATTAGAGGTGGAGGTCGAATGCGTTTGATAAGGAAGAGAAGTGGAGAGCGTTAGAGGTGGAAGAGAGGTGGAAAGCGTTTGTGGAGGCAAAAGAGGGAGAGGGTTTGAGGCGACGGTAGAGAGGTGGCTAGGGTTTGAGGAGGCAAAGAGGTGGAGAGTGCGAAAGACATGGTAGGGTTTGAGAGATGGAAAGTGAAGAGAGCTGAAAAAAGTGAGTGTGGTGGAAAGTAAGAAAGAGGGGTTGAGAATTTTTACTGGGAAGACACGTGTAAAATTTACTTTAAGAGGTAAAGAAAGTTTGAAATCTGAAATTGAAGAATTACTAAGAAGATGACACGTGTAACATTTTGCTTTTTGTGATACTTTCAATTGTATTATAGATAGATTTAATAGGTTTAATGTTTTTTTTCCTTTATTTTTATTGATATTATTCAATCAATTGTATTATAGATAGATTTAATAGGTTTAATGTTTTTTTTCCTTTATTTTTATTGATATTATTCAATGTGTTTCTTTAATATTTTTGTCAATGTAATGTCATTTTTATTAAAATAAGTTAATGTGTTCTTTTCTATTAAATCAGGCCGACAACATAATGTTGTAAATAATAAAAATCAAGTCACTTTAGTACTATATAAGTGACCATGTAAATTCTTTTGTTACACTCTTTTTAACAAAAATAAGAACAATGTGAGAAGGAAAAGAAAAATTAAATGATCACCTTAAATAGTTGGGAAAAAAAAGACTATTACACCAATTTTATAAATGAAAGGTTTTTCTATTTGTATAATGCTAAGGCATTAGAAATTTTGTGTTAAATATATTTGTATTTGTATAAGTTGTTTATGTATATTTGTTACATGTGATTTTTGTGTTATTTCTATTTAAGTTATATCCATTTTTAATGAAAAGTTATTTCAGATTCTCACAACTAAAATAAATTACATTACTTTTACTACTAATATTAAATTTAAATAACAAAATCATATTATCATCAATAATAATAATATATACACATGTTTTTATTATAAGATAAAATCCACTGTAATATTTTAAAAGAATAATTAATATTAAAAATAGGAAATAGAAAGCCTGAGATTGTTAATTAAAAATAGAAAATAAAAAATAAAAGCATTGTTACATACTACTCCAATCTTTATACATATTTTATTTCTAATTTTATCTTTTAATAATAATTTTTTGAATTAAAATAATAATTTTATTAATTTCTATTTATTTTTTTTAATATTAATCATTTTAAAACTAAAATAATTATTTATATAAAAAGGTATTTATAAAATAAATAAAAATTATCTATAATAAAATTGTAACATCTCATTTTAGTAGTATGAAACTAATAAAATAAGACATTTTATAATAATATTCAAAGGCTAATTATGGAATAGGAAGTATATTAATACAATTCTTTAATAGTTCAGACTATAAAAATACACCATTTATACAACACCACCAAACCTGCAAAGCAAAGGTATCCCTATACTGAACGTAATTAGGCTTTGTTCACTTAAGAAGATGGATTTAAGGGAGAGTGTGAAGATGGATTTATGTGGATTTGTGTAAATGAATATGTGTATGTTTTTGAGTGGATTTAGAGGGTAAAATGAATGGATTTGAAGATGAATTTTGTGAAAGTTAGTGAGTATTTTGAGTGATGTGATAGATTAAAAAAGAAATTATAATAAATCAAATTTAAAAATTACCAAACTACCCTTTTAATAAAAATAAAAATAAATAATTTTTAAATAAATAAAAAATATTAAAATTTAATAATATTTTAACTTTTATTATTAATTATTATATATATATATATTATTAATATTTATATATATATATATATATATATATATATATATTATTAATTATTATGTTACATATATATTTTTATAATTATTAACTATTATATACATATATTATTAATAATAACTATTATTAATGACAAGTACATAAATGAGAGTAAAAAAAAATATGTGTAAGGGGTAAATTGGTAAAATGCAGTTTTATTCACCCAAATTCGTTCATCAATGAGAAGATGAAGTTTTTATTAGATTTGGAAAATCCTTCATCTCAAATCACTATGTTTCACCACAATCGAACACAAATTACACTAAAAGTGCATCTCTCCAAATCTGTTAATTATTCAAATCAGCTCAAGCGAACAGAGCCTTAGGGATATCAATGGGGTGGATAGGGTACGGGTAGTAGCTCCCCTGTACTCTATCTGCTGGATAAATATTGATCTCGTACCTGTTCCCATATTTGTGCGAGTATCTACATAGTTTTTTTAATATTCATGGATATTCGCGGATACCAGCAGGTATTTAAAAAAACAATTGAAATATTTAATAACATATCTTAACCATAAATCTAAATAAAATGGAATACATAACATTCATAAATTTCAAACAAAGTTCAAATAACTCATTTAAATAGTGTTGAATGATCGGGTACAAAGAAAATGAGATTGCATTTTAAAACCAATTGATAAAAACAACCCAAAATCAATGTGTTAATATTTTAATCATTTTTTTCTTTTTTTAATTTAAATTAGAGTATAGTGGGTATAGGTACCCACAAATGTGGATACTATGATACCTAAACCCATCCTGTTAACAAGCGGGTATAAAAATTACTCGTACCCATTACCCACGGGTATCCATTTACAATATATCCATTTTTTACCTGTTGCGGGTTTTATCTATGGATACCTACGGGTATGAATTTTTTTTACACCCCTAAACGTACTAACCACTCATACATTCACTGCAATTTCACAACTCTAACTACGAACTTCTCATCCTTTAAAGGTGTCTTTAAACCCGCATCTTCATCTACTCCCTCCATAATGATGATCATCGCAAAAGAACACAACACAAGACCACATAATGCAAGGGTAAGCTAATATAGAAAAGAATTGTCCTAAGACCATTTAATTCATATCAACTATAAGTCATGCATGAGTAACTACAAATAATCCAAATAACTGCACACAAACAATTGACACTAAACTCAATTATCCAGATACATGCATTTAAAATTGAAATCACTGGAGACTTGCACTTGTGGTGGCCTCTACTACTTTGCAAAGTCATTGTCAGTGGGTTTCACCTACCACACACAAGGTTAATCCATGATCATCTAAGGTCATTATCTTGCCTTAGACTATACCTCCTGCTACTTTCACCACATGGACCATTATACTCTATTTGAGTGCGAATGATCATTAGAGTTTCAGGATGTCACCTTACTTGAATCCATAGTCCAATGCATGCATTAAAATAACACCACCATAAAATCTTTCCATGAGATCCATGGAATTACGTCAAACACATATAATGCTTGTATGTATCAACAAACCCATTATCATCACAATTTCACAACAATACTTTCACAATCATATCTTCATATTCACATATCAATAATTCAATCTTAAATTCCAAATATCAAACAATCACATATTTTACAACAACATATCAAGTCAAGTATCAAAATACTAACATCGTTCATGGATAGTTTCATACATCATATTTTTAAAATTAACTCAGTCAATTACAGATTAAAAAAATAAGGAAATTAAAACTTTACAGTATTCTCGCCTGAGCTAGAAATTCTCGTTTAAGCGATAAGGACTCTTGCTTGAGCGACAAGGACACTTGCTTGAGCAACAAGGGCTCTTGTAAGACCCGAGAAATTTAAATAATTAAATAAATAATTATTTAATAAATGCGGGTGATGGAAACATTTATGGCATTTAATGTTGGGGGTTTGTGACGTTGAATAGTACTAGTTTAATTGGTTGAGAGTACTTGGTCCTTAGGAAAGGACTTGGGTTTGAGTCATGCGTATGCCAATTGTATGTTGATTTATTTGCTTATTATTTTTTTTATAATGTACTTGATCATGATGAGTGATAATATAATCATAGATTTATAAGAATTATCATGAAACATGAATTGGTTGTAGGAGTTTGATCTATTGTGGTGCAAGAGGACTCTAGCATTTTCCATTTCAGTCAGAACAACCAAGTTAGAGGAGTTGAACCCGTAATTTTCATGTTTTTTGCTATATTGCATGGTGTATGATATGATAATATATGTTTCCCTCTAAATTTCTTTGTATTTTCGGGGTTTTGAAAATTTTCCAGAAACTGCCTGACAGACCATCAAAGTCGTCAGGTGACTCATACCCTTTTATGTATAGTTCTGGGTTCCAAAGAGGAACCGCCTGACGACATGAACTGACCGTCAGGTGACGCATGCTTTCCAACCGAATTTTCTAGGTTTCTATATGATCCGCCTAGCGATGATGAACATCCGCCAGGCGATTGGAGCTAAATGTGACTCATTTTTGTTGTTTTGGGGTTTTGGGGTTGATTCCAATAGGGGGAAAAGGGAGTTGCTTTTGTTGGTTGATTATTGGATACGGTTATTGAATTACGTTGTAATTGGAGTTAATTGGAGGTAATCAGATGAACAACTTTTAGGGTTTGGAAACTTAGGGTTTTATGTTCTAGAATTAATGATTATATGAATTGAACTGGAAATGTTAATGGATATGGTTTGGGTTGAGAAATGTTACAACATTAACCATGGTCACTTGCAGGATTGTGAAAATAGGCAGAGAAATGAAATTGGGGATTTTTGGAACCTTTACAGGTGCAAGAATTTTTGGGTGGTATCCAAAATTCTATGCACCGCCATGCACCAGTGTAGAGAAGATGAAGGAAACTGTCTGAGTGGATTTGAAGAGGACTCTACCACGAACCCAAAACTGACCTTTGATTCAAGACAAAAATGAAGATCTGATTCAAGAAAAAAATGAAGATCATAAAAGAATGGGGAAGAACAAGGTTGAATTGGACGGGAAATGCACTACGTTGAGAGAAAAGAAGAGGCAAACGTATTAAGAAAATATAATTGAGGATGTAGTCACTGGTGCAGATTTGACATTTTACTTCGCCTTATAGACCTCGGTTGCCATTGAACCGAAGCCTATAAGGAGGCGGTGGCATTTTTGCCAAAAATCATAAATTATTCATGTTCATATTTATAATAGTAATTTTATTATTTTCGAATATAATAAAAAAAATAAACATACACATGTGTTTTTTTAATATTAATAAAGTTTTTTCATCTTTAAGTGATCTATCTCAAAAAAATAATAATACTATTGTTTTAACAAGAATAAATTTTTAAACACACTTTATACTTATTATTTTATTTTTTTCATTTTTCGTTTTTCGTTTTTCTTTAAAAATGTAAAAATTAATTTTTTTTAATTACTAAAAATATCTCTAAAAATAAATTATCAACTTACAGCGGTATAAAAAAAAACATTTTCCTAAAGAAAGATTGATAAGTATATTTGTTTAACCAGATGTAGACAAAGATTCGCAAGCTTCAAGATCACGGGTGACCAATCATAATTGGGAGTTAGGTTAAAGATAACAAATCATTGGATGTTAGTGACTCTCAAAAATCACATCAATACAGTCTTTTCTTCAATCTTCAACTACAAAAATATTCAGAATTAAATAGATATGAATTAAATTATATATATAATAAAATTTAAAGTTTATTCTAATCATGATGGTTAATTAACTGTTACTGTATACCTTTAATGCATGGTGGCGACAATTTTTGAATAATTTATGTTGTCTTATAAGCTTTGAAACGTTTCTGTTGCATCAGTTTAATCATACCAACAAAATGAAGAGAAGTGCTGTGATGATACTGCTCTGCTTTCTCCACTTTCATGTCCAAAGTTCGCATCAAATTCAACCTGAAATCAGCATATCTCAGTTCCCAGAAGGCTTCATCTTTGGAATAAGTACTTCATCGTATCAGGTTAAACCTTCAATATTTTCACCGATACTTATATGAAGTTATCAACAACTATTAAACATAGAAAAATGTATATACTGGAGTTTAAAATCTTTCTGCAACAACAGGTTGAAGGAGCACCTTCTGAAGATGGCAAAGGTTTAAGCAACTGGGATGTTTTTAGCCATACACCAGGTAAATAAATTATGAAAATTGATGAGCTTGTTTCACTCTAGAATGCTTGTGGTGCATTCAGCTGCAGAATTATGGATAATCACTGTGGAACTTGATCTGTTTTCAGGTAAGATAAACAATGGTGACAATGGTGACATTGCAGATGATCATTATCATCGTTATTTGGTAAATGTCATCTTTGTATTTACATACTCTGACTTACTTGTATTATTGACTCACTTAACTGCTTCCTTGACATTCCACAGGAAGACATTGAGTTGATTTCGTCTCTTGGAGTAAATGTATATCGATTTTCTATTTCATGGACCAGGATTTTGCCAAGTAATCATTTAAAATACTTACATGCTAGTTCCCATAATCTTCTCTTTCACATTTTCTGCTTAGTTTGATCTTCATGAGATGTAACAGGAGGGAGATATGGGAGCATAAACCCAAGAGGGATAATGTTTTACAATAAGATTATTGACAATCTGCTGCTTAGAGGTGAAATGCCAATGCCAATGTCAATACTCACTCGGTTCTTCATATTTCATAGTGCATCTTTGTTTTGTCTTTAGATTGATAGTATTCAATCCTTGGATGTTTTAAGGCTCAATACTATATGAAATAACACTTCTCAAAAAAGTAATAGAGTCAACTTAGCTTACACGGATCGGTTCACTGTACGAGTCGAGCCAACCTAGGAACCCATTTTAACACATCTAACTAAAATAATTTAGTGAAACTTCAAATGGTTAATGTTAGAAGAGCTAGCAATACTTTCTTTAACATTCTCCATACAACACACTCTTTTAGGCTTTCCTCCGTTGGTTAAACTCATTTCTGCTCTACTAGTTTGTGAGTGAAACCTAACAAATGAAAAATGAGTAGACTCCTGAATTTCAGCAAATACATGAGAGTGTGTCACTAACATTTCTCTGTTTATATTTATAACAGCATGAGATTGTCCTAAGCTGTGCATAAATCTGAACATGGTGTACTTAATCCAGGAATTGAGCCATTTGTGACAATTCATCATCAAGACTTGCCACAAGAATTGGAGGAAAGATATGGTGGCTGGATCAGTCCCCTTATGCAGTAAATCCACTGCTGTCTTCTTAGTTTACTTCTGATGTGTGATGCTAAAGAACTTGGAAGTATATCATTTCTTCAGTGCATTGTCCTGTAAACTGATAATTCCTCCTGCATAATCATTAATAGTCCAAAATTCTGAGCCAAGAGAACAGTGAAAGAAACTTTTATGACTGTACTTTCTTTGTTGTAGGAGAGATTTTGTTCATTTTGCTGAAATCTGTTTTAAGAGCTTTGGAGACAGGGTTAAGTATTGGATTACAATCAATGAACCAGCACTGACTGCAAACTATGGATTTTTGAATGGAAAATATCCCCCTGGTCACTGTTCTCCACCCTTTGGAAATTGTTCTGCTGGTAACTCTGATGTCGAGCCTCTCATTGTCATGCACAATTTGTTACTGTCACATGCCAAGGCTGTCGAATTATACCGCAAGCACTTTCAGGTAACAAAGAATGTTGTAAACCATATCATTTGTTGTCACGTCACGTTTTCTAGTTAGGGAAAAGAGGATTAAAGGCTAAGATAAGAGTTTAACCAGTAAAATAATCATGCTGATCCAGAAAAAACAAGGTGGAAATATTGGCATTGTTGTAATCACAGAAATGTACGAACCACTTAGAGACGAAGAATGTGATAGACAAGCTGTGAGAAGGGCCTTGGCTTTTAGCATAGCCTGGTAAGTTGTTAAGAACTAATGTTTTAATAGATGCAATGCAACTAGAGTTCAGTGTTTGTGGTTTAAGTAATAAAAATTTTCCTTTTCTTTTTGATGACAAAAAGGGTATTAGATCCTCTGGTTTTTGGAAAGTACCCTACAGAGATGCTCTCTATCCTTGGGAGTAAGTTGCCAGTGTTCTCTCCTAAGGAGAAGAGTCTTATAAAAGGAAGCATAGACTTCATTGGCATCAATCACTATGCAACCCTCTATGTCAAAGATTGCACCCTTTCTACTTGTTCTCTTGGATCAAATCATCCAATAACAGGTTTTTTGGAAACAATTTCAACAAGAGATGGCATTCCAATTGGTGATCCGGTATAACTTTATGTCCCTCACCCTCTTTTTCATTGTGTTGTGTTGTGTACTCAAATTTTTGACAATAGAGTAAGTGTTGAACATAATCTCTGGTATAATTTGTTGTTTTTAGCAGACAGGAATACCATTCTACTGTGTGGTTCCACAGGGCATGGAGAAAATAGTTGACTACATTAAGATAAGATACCATAATCTGCCTATGTATATTACAGAAAATGGTGGGTGAATTGATTATCCAAAAACATTTTCTGTTTCCATTTTTGATGTGTTTGGTAAACCTAGTTAGCTGAAACCTTATAAATAATTTAAAAAAGGTACTCATCTGAGGCCAAGAACAATAACTATGGAAATTTGCTAATGATTATGTATGTCTGGTTTTTGAGAAATGAGTTAGATAACAAATTTTGGTTTGTTATATACAAAATTTGTTTCAGGATATTCATCACTGCTCAAACCAGATGAAACAGTACATGATTTATTGCAAGATTTCAAACGAATAGAATTCCACAAGGCTTATCTTGCAGCCCTCCTTAGAGCCATAAGGTGTGTGAAGGGTACCAATGTCCTTGTTTGAATTAGGGCCATTTGAATTACTTTGTGTGCTAATAAAGAGTGATTTTATGATATGTAGGAATGGTGCAGATGTAAGAGGATACATGATATGGTCTTTATTGGATAACTTTGAATGGGCAATGGGTTATAACACAATGTTTGGACTTCATTATGTGGATAGACACACTCTTATCAGAATTCCAAAACTTTCTGCACAATGGTTTTCTGGTTTCCTCAAGAAAACCAACATAACAGAAGAATTGAGTCACAGCATCATATGATCAAAGATGTTACCAGTGCTGATTTGAGTTATCTGATCAGTTTCTGTTAACATGTTCTTCATCTGCAACTGTGCAAGTATATAATAAAAGGAATCACTCATTGTTCTCTACATTTTATCAATCTGTAATACTTTGTGCCCTGGAGGGCTGTTTTGTTTACAGTTTATAATTTTTGTAAGTTCATATATTTTCATAAGTTCATATTCTTGTATAAATATGAGGGGATTCATGTATTATATGATAATAATGTGTATTGTTTTTAAATAAATTATTTTTGTTAAAAATTTCATATAAGATCAAATTATAGCATACAAGTTATACAAATATCATCTCTTTGACTTCATAAAATTGAATTAAATTTTTCTAAGCTAATATTAGAGTTTAATCTAATAAGATTTGTTAATTTTTTTTTTTGCAACTTATCTTCTTTATAATAGATAGATTTGTTTGAATTTTAAAGATTAATTAGATTAAATGTTTTATTTACATAAAGTTGAATAATATAAATAAAATTTAAGATTAAAATATTAAGGGATTTTTATATTACTTTTAATATATTTTTTCTTAATTCTTTTGTTTGGTTTTGAAAAGTGTTAGAATCGTGCACTAGAATATTTGTTATATATTTATAATAATATTGTAAAAATAATAGTCTTGCAGTTGTTGCAACGTGAGCAAGTCTCCCTCCTTTTTAGGATGGTGCATGTTGTTGCAGCCAGATCTCCTCCACATGTTAATCCCACATCCACATTTTATGGGATATTATTTTCCACATTAGACTTTAGTTACAGAGATTGGATTTTTTTTCATCACCTATAAATAGGAGCTTAAATCCTCTTCCAAGACAGAACCTTTCTCATCTCTCCTTTGCTAGTTTCTGCTATCCTCGGGATATATCCGAGATGTTCCTGTTGTACTTAGATTTGTGTATATACTGCGGATAAATCCTTAAGGGCAGTGTTTTCTACATGCCTCAGAAATTCTTTTTATTTATGGTTTTATCTATTTTAGGCATATTTTGCCTACAATCTTAAGGATTTAATCTGAGAAATGATACTCACTACAACTTAGAGAAAGAACTACACAACAAAAACCCCTCTTCGTCTTCGGAAGAGAATGGAATCCCTTGCCAACGTTTTGTTGTCGCTTCGTTTCATTCTCAGCTTCCTCGTTTGTTCTATTTCGTCGTTCGTTCCCTTGATGATTCGATCGCACTTCCGATTCCAATGGCAACAGTTACCGACAGCAATGACAACAATCCTGCACCGGAAAACCCTAACAAAACCCTAGACCCCACCTTACCAGATCCGGTCCTTGTCGCCACTGAGGCCGTCGACTCTACCAATGCCTTAGAGTGGCAAATGACGCCATGGCCAAAACCGTTTTAAGTACTTCTCCTATGCCTCGTTCATGAAATGGTCCGCGGTGGATGTTGTCCACGTGGCGATACACCGTTGGATGCCGTGTTTTTTCGCCTTGGGGTTCTTTTTCATCATGGGCGTGGAGTACACGCTTCTCATGAGCCGCCGTTCGACCTGGGTTTCATCGCCACGCATCACCTTCAAGGAGGCTGCTTCCGATCAACTTCTTTCTCCATCTGTTGTACATGCAAAGAGATATATCGTAGCAGAAATAATTGTTCGTGATGAAGGCGTTGGTTCACATCGGGGGAAATTTGTAAAAAGGGGTCAGTTTCGAGGTGTATTTGTAAAAAGGGGTCTGTTTCAAATTATATTGCAAAAGTGGGTCGTGTTGTCCGGCGAGAGGACGACATTAAGGTGAAGTCGTCCTCCCAGAGGCCAGTTTCCTTTTTTTTTTTTAAATGAAGTCGTCTGACTTCCGGCTAGTTTCTGCATGTAATGTGCTGAAGTCGTCTGGCTGGAGGCTGATTTCAGTTTTTTTTTTTTTTTTTTGTTGTTTTTTTTTTTTTTTTTTTTTTTTTTTTTTTTTTTTTTTTTTTTTT
>Ga0099822_1010557_pt1 | contig 11435 bp, 4 predicted proteins | sample CowpeawhiteBW_FD_76839 | JGI IMG/M metagenome (GOLD analysis project Ga0099822, IMG submission 76839) | Root nodule microbial communities of legume samples collected from California USA - Cow pea white BW | ecosystem: Host-associated > Plants > Roots > Nodule | place: USA: California | collected... | reverse complement strand
TTTTTGTTTTTTTTTTTTTTTTTTCGGTTTATATTTTTTTTTTTTTTTTATTATTTTTGTTGTTTTTTTTTTTTGTTTTTTTATTTTTTTTTTTTTTTTTTTTATATTTTTTATTTTATATTTTTTTTTTTTTTTTTGTTATATATATATATATATATATATATATTTTGTTTATGATGTGAGAATTATCAATTACCTTAATGAATTCATGATTTAGTATTAAACATTGAGAATTTTAACTTATTGCTTTAATTTGTTTTTCTTTTCTGTAGATATATATTTTGAAATCTTTGATGATGCAAACATTTTGGCAGATCGTGGAGCTAACAATCCTGTGGTAGGAATTTAGTAGCGGTTTACAAAGGGATTTCATTGTTAGTCATGCAAAGAGTTACCGACTATGCTTAGCTGTTGAGATTTCTCTTTTTCTTCTCTACTCTAAGGATTATTCCACACCCTTTTTCTTATATTTCTCTGTCACCCTGTGATGCAAATTATTATTATTATTATTCTCTGTTTAAATTTGAAGTACATGAAAGCTGCATATATGTGTCAGGGAACCGTCTGATGCCTGTGTGTAGTATTTCTAGTTATAAGGTCCAGGCTTCTAATCTCTTCTTCCACTTACTTCTCTCTTGTTTCTTTTCTTTTCTTTATTTCTTTTGACTGATGTATTTGGGACTCCTTGTTAGATTTCATGTTTTCACTCAATAAAAAAGCCAATTTCACATATGAAGTTACTAATTCAGATCATGAGATTATGTACTCATCTTAAAAGTATTATTTTTTTAAGTGATTCAACTTTGTTTTTATTGAACAGCTTGAAGAGCTATATTTGTTGTTTGGACGGTAAAGTGAAGTAGTTTTGGCATGGTCTTTTTGTTTCCCCGTCCTTATCTATAACGTAGAAGTTGTGAAATTGATATTCAGGGTCTCTGTTTCTTCAGAGTGTTTTCATTGGAATGGACATCCCAATATATGATAATAATAGAAGAACTGCTAGTGAGTATGACATTTTCAATAATGGAAAGGATGATGAATTATTCACATTTGATGATGAAGATGATGTTGTTGAGGTTTGCATTTTCAGATGTTTAAATTATGGAATTTAGAAAGTTGTTTTAGTTACCAATTGTTTCTTTTTATGCATGTGAGTAATTTAAATCTGAAGTGTATTCTTCTTCAAACAGGTCTCTGAAATGGAGGAGTTTAACATTTCTGTGAATTGGGGACATCCTGACACTACAAACTCTATTCATCCAATTTATTTCTCGAAGTGTTTAACAAAGGTCCTCCATCCTCCCCAAAAAAGAACACAACAAAAACCGATAGATAGCTAATATCTCAAGTTTCAACATGAAAATGATTTAACAGATTCATAGGTTCTGGGAGAAATAACATTTATCCTTTACGATTTTTCTTCTAGGCGGTCAACAACGTGGAATATATTAAAAGAATGGACCATCCTTCAAATGGTGTTTCTATTATAGGGTTCCTTAGACCCATTTACGATGAAGAAAGGTCTTATCTAAGATGGATGTATCACACTGAAGATGGTACCGTATACATCTCTGGCTTGAGAGGTATCAGTTAACTACAAGATCGATATCCATGATCTACTGATTTCCTTTATACTCATTTAGTATAAAAGCATTAAGTTTTTCTAATAGCATCTAGCGGAGAACCATATACATTCCTAAAATTGAAATTTGTAGAGCATACATTTTCATTGAGGAGGGATGTAAAGTTTCATGTTGGAAGTTCAAGTTAAGGATGCACATGTACACCAATCCAGTTTTAACTTTTATGTCACTTTCATGTTTTTATTTATATGTAGAGCAATTAGTTTATTAATTTGTTGGCCAACTTATGTCTATTTTATGTAATACATTCTTGTTATGGCACAGTTATGAATAAGGGTGTTAAATGGCTCTGAACTTCTTCACAATTCTGTATTGTAGAATGATCTTGTTTAGTTGACTAAAGTTGTGACTCAAACTTGGTGTTAGTTGTTTGGGTTCACTACTATTGTTTGTTGGTTTTTGTCTAGTCAATCTAGTATTTCAATATAACAATCAAGCTTGAAGTTTGTCTTTGCAGTTCTCTGAGAATTTTGCATTTATATAACCTGCAGAGGCAAAGGCTCTTCTTTATCAGTGACATGAAATCTTAGTTTTTACAAAAAAGACTGTAGATTCATTGGTAAATTTTTTTAACTTTGTTCCTTTTCGATGATTGTATGGCGAAGATTCTTACTCAAATAGTATTGATGACCAAGGAAACAGTAATTCGACACTATATAGATTAGAGATCCTGAAAATCAAGCTCTACTCCTTGTATGGAAATCAGGTAGGTGTCACAAAACCGGTTCTTTCTTTCTTTGTCTATCTATCTATCTATATAACAACACCTTGTTATTAAGAGTGTGTGTTAATAATTTATGACTTCATTTTTGAAAAATACACCAAAAGGTGTAGCCTGCTAAAATACCCCTACAAAGCAAATGGGGGTACACTAGCAAATCCACAATATTTTTCTGTAATTTGAAGCATCATTAAGTTTGTTGAGATCTATATTCTAAATTTCAAATTATGAATGTTCTACATGTACACAAAAAATGCAGTCTGAAATTAGTGTGCTGGAGTTTCAAGATGCTGAACCTGATATTCTTGCACACTCTTCTTCGGAAATTCTGGAACGGTTCAACAGATTCTGTCATGATGATCTTAAAGCACTTTGCAAGAAGAAAGGTCTTGATGCTGAGGTAATCCAATTTTTCCCCCGCTTTATTCACTATGTAGATCTTTCAAATAAATCAATTTCACTGGATAATAGGTTATAAAATAATTCCACATTTATTTACATCTTCATTCTTTTCGTTTATGACATCAAATAAATGAAGGAAAGCCTCCCTTGTTTTCCATCGGATATACCAAACAAGGAAATTGATGACTCTTTACTTCTCTCCTTTTCTTTTCTATCTTACTTCCTCCCTCCATGATGATGCCAAGCAAATAAACTGTCGTAGGAAAGGACTTTTATTTGCTTCATTATCTGTTTTATTCTTTGATTTTGTGTCTACTGTTAACAATTGGTTTAAGCCGATTGTTTATTTTACTGTTACTATTACTTGGCTTCCAGGGAGCTTACCTGGTTGGGGTTGACAGCCTGGGCGTGGATGTTAGAGTTTTCTCAGGTGCAGAAGTAAAAACTCATCGCTTTCCATTCAAAATCCAGGTAAGGATTGTGGGTTTCCACAGAATGTACATTATTCGAGATTGATCTTGGACCCTCACCTGAACATCCTAGTCAAACATGCGTATTAGTTATTAAAACAATCTAATTGCTATCAACCTCTTACGGATAAGATAATTTGAGGGTTGACTGTGTAAGCTTATGATTTGTATGCTATCCAGTGTTTGATGCTGGACATTTACATGATAATGTTAAAATAACTCCAGTGGAACAAGGAAAACTATATTTGTATCATAACCCAAAACATATTGATGATTTAGTTTTTATAATATTTTTTGAATTTCTGAGGCTCCTGAATATTTGAAGCAAATCTACAAGTCTGAGGTTCTTAGTGAACCAATGTGCCACGCACATATAACAACATGCCTGCCTAGCACATGGGAAGATTTGAACTGGATTCGCCAGAAATATATATTTTGGTAGAATTTTGGGAAGTGGGCTTCATAATTAACAGTTTAATATCAGAAGATTAAATACAGGAAGGTAAACAAACCTTTGTCTGGGGTAAGGTGATGAACATTTGTGATCAGAAGAGTAGGGAACACTGTTGTGTCTGTGATTGACCAAGTGTGAAAGAAGTCTTTATGGTCCACAACCGTTCATTTAAGGCATTTTAATTTAATGGTTACCAAGAGCCTACAACATAGACTATTTTACTCCATGGACTTGGCTTATATAAGCTTTTGTAACTGATATAAATTTGCTAAAAGAAGAAACCTTCAGCCTGGCATGTTTTCGAATTAATTAATGGATTTTTCTTCACTTTGTAGGCTGCCACCATAAACGCAGCTGCAAAGCAGATTTGGCAACTCCTGTTTCCTCGATCTCAACGCAAGAAGAATATGAAGAAGTGGCGGACCACCACCATGATTTGATAGGTGATTGGTCCTTATTTGTTCACTTTGTCCTTCTCAATCTGTCCCTAGAGTCTGTTCTGGAGCGATTGATGTCTTCATGTATGAATAGTTCTATAATCTGTACATTTTTTCCAGAGTAAATCCTATACAGCATTTTTGGATACATCTTCAAAGTTTAGGAAAAGAGGTAAGGGTTGTGTCACTCTTCAAAGAAGATTAGTGGCTGCAAATAATAAACCCAAGTTTACTTAGGTTGATCTTTACTAATGCACAAAATTGAGAAGCAAGTACTTGTGTGTTTGTTTGCAAATTAAGCTTGTCAAATAGAGAGACACATTCCGATACATAAAACTGAGTAACGAGTATTTTATCTCATTGAGATAATCAACTGGTACGGTGAACCGTAACTTTTATCTAAAGATATCCATGTTGGCTCTATAATTTTATTTAGGTTGAAAAATGGTTGTCTTCTTTTTCCTCCTTTACTCCCTTATAAATTAGAAATGTTAAAATGTTCAGCTTTCTGTTTGGTGAATTATAAGGATAGCATTTATTCATTGTTTGGTGAAGAATAACTGATGCTTAAGGACAGCATTTATTCATAAAACTGTTTCCTCAGGAGATCATATTTTTTTAAATATGCAATTATTCTGTGATTAGTAAATTGTATATATAGTTTGAATTCCAGGATGATCTGTAGCATAGAACATGTTATCCACAAATTATTGTTTAGCTCCCATCCTTTTATAGCACGAGACATATTATTTTGGCAACTGCATAACCTGTATTCTTAGTAAATACTATTAAATATTCATTGCACATCTTTGTGCCGTTGGCCTGTTATTGTTATTTTATTTTCTGGGCGGTAGGAGCTCGAAAGCTATTTTCAAGGTAAAGTGTTTTTCACATTTTCTTACCTTGGAAGCCACTTTTAGTATGAATGTTGCTTAGCATAAAAGGTCTTACGTTTTTAGAATTAACTGTAAACTTACATTTTAGCAAGATAATGTTAGGAACTCATACCATTTGAACTTATGTTTGAAGCTTTTTTTTTATAGATTTAGAAGCACGTTTAAAATATTCTATTTCAATTGATAGGCTTTCAATTAAGTTGCAACCATCAGGCTTTGAACATCTTTGATACATAATAATACCAGCGAACCATTGTTCAGTTGTCATTTTAGCTCCAACTAAATAATATATCCTCATCTACTCTATGTTGGTGCTCCTCATAATGCTGAGACCAATGAAAGGTTTGAGCTTTTGCAGGCTGCCACTTGAGCTATGAATGCTCATCTTTGTAGTATTATTAATATTATTAATTATTAATACGAATACATATTTGACATATGATATGTCAATATGCAACATATGCTGTTTTTTAAAATTTCGACACTTGCAAGGATATCATTTTTGACTTCTGCCAAATGGCAACTATCATGGGATGAAGACATCTTGCTCTTACGTCTTTATGACTCCTATGTTGTCACGTCTATTAATTTATGGTTGTTTATTGAAGTTTACCATTTTCTCTTGGCAATAAATTAATAATAACTGTCCTAAGAGATAGTTTGAATTAAGTAAAAAGAAAAGTAATATAAAGAGAAAGAGGAAAAATAGTGAAAGTTGCAAGTGATTTATTTGATATGATAGATTTTTATTTTGTAAATTGATATATTTTAAAAAATTAACGAAATGTTCCTGTGTTAAAAATAATATGTAATTAAATGGTAATAAGTGTTTAAATATTCACCATCTATTTCGAGTTAAATCACTGTCGATGGAAAGGGATAATTTAAAATATATATATAAATTAAGAATTGAAATAAATTTCAAACTAAAATAACTAATAGTCATTATAAAATTTTAGTAAAAGAAAAAGGTATATTTCAAAACAAAATTAAAATAAGCTACTCACCAAAATTCAAATTAGTTATTAGTTATTATTTATTTTATTATTATATACAAAATGTAAGTATTAATAAAATATTATTTATTGAATCAATTGGTTTAAGATATGAACAATGTTTAGTGCGACTAATAAAACAACTAAGCTAATTTGATTACAGAAAAAAAAAATGAGTAAGATAGTCACAATAATTTATTCTGAGTTTATAATTTAAAAGTTATAGTTTGCTTTGTAACGTTCTAAATATTAAATAAATTGATTTTAAATTAAGATAATATAATAACATAATATCTTGGAGTTAATGATAATCTATTATATCATAATATATTAGTTGTAATAATATTATAGGTATGTATATAAGCTCCGTAACTCAGAAGTAAGAGATAAATAGTTTGTCGATGTTTGGTGTATCCAAGTTTAGTGAAATGACAGAAATAATATATTTCACTAAAATCTTGATTGACAAAACTTTAATTTAGGGAAAAAAATTTAAACAAAAAAATAGAGTACACTCCGTAGTTTACTCTATCATGTATGCTTAATAAAGTATAGGTCTTTATAAATTTTTGCACTTTTGTTGAATATTATTTAATTTTCTAGGTGCACTATGTAGTGACAATTTTTATCTATTTTTAATTAAGTTTTTTTTTTTAAATTTTTTCATTGATTGAGTTATGTGTTTATTTATCATTTTGCATATTTGTTTCTATATAGGACGATCACATCGATAACCGAGTACAATCTTTTTTAATCATTTTAGTCATCGACCACACTATTCTAACTATATTACCCCATTAATGATAAAATATTAAAACTAAAACCATAAAAACTCATTTAAAAAATATAAAAATTATTAAGAAAACAAAATTAATAATACTGTAACTTAAAATATCTAAATTTTTTTAGTAACTCGAAACTTAATTAAATTTTATTATATAATTTAATATTTTGTGTAGCAAATACAAATTTTATTAATATAATAAAATTATGAAGTTATATTCTTATCCATAATTACTGTTAAATATTTTAATCTAATAAGCTATAAAAAATAAAATATATTTTTAATTTTTAAACTTTGACGTAAATTAAAATTTTATGTTTTAGACTTTTGTTACATTTTTATTTTTAAACTTTGAAAATTATATATATATATATTTCTTTTAATTTAGTTAAGTTAGTTTGTTTTAAATGTTAGACAATTTTAGGATAATATTTAATTTTGAATTAAAAATTATTTTTCCATAATTAATAGCAACAGATTATGCTATTAAAAAGTAATCAAGACTTATATCGAAGGATTATCCATACTTATATATTTCTTCTTGGTGTTACGTATATCTCTTAATTTTACTCTTAAATATTTTTTTAAAATTAAAATAATTATTTTATAAATATTATCTTCTAAATAATCATTTATTTAACTTTATCAATTTTTTATTTGATATTTTTTATCTTAACTAATGAAAACACGTGCTATATTTTTTATTTTTTAAATTTTGATAAAATTTTGAATTAAAATTAATAAAAAATACATAACTAATATTAAAATAGTTGCTAAACATAAAATTAGAAAAATAAAATATGTAACCAAAAGAAATATTTAAAAATAATTATTAAGAATGTAAAAGATTTTTAAAATAATAGTTGAAGATAAATTATTTATAAAATAATTAATTTTTAAAATACTAATTAAAGTTAAAATTAAAAAATGAAATATTAATATAAAAGAGATATCTCTTATTTATAATATTAACACTTTTATTATTTTTTATTATAATAAACACACATGCTAGGTATGTTTTTACCGGATAAAAGTAAAAATAAAGATTGTCTAAATGTTTGAATTTGACATAAGTAATATAATATTTTATATAAAAAAGATGGTCCATATAAAAGAGGTTCTGACTAGTGGTTATATTTCTTTTTAAACACTTTATCTTCTATATTTTCATTTTATTTTTCTAATTATAATATAAATCAATATTAATGTTAAATAGTTATTTAAATAAAAATTAAATAATTATTATCTTTAAGTAATTATAACATTTATTATATTTTAATTATTATATCTATTTACGTTTCAAACAAGATTTCTAGATCAAAATTTGCTTTCCAACCGATTTTTCGGATTGAATCTGGAAAATAACACGGCCAAAATTTAGGGTTTACGATTGTAGTTTTTTTCTTAAAGTGTGCTGTTTTAAAAGATTAAATGAAGGAGTAGTGTTAAATGTGTGAAAATCTCAAAAGAAGTCTCTATCTCTGTTTTTATCTTCTTCTTTTTTCCTTCTGGTTTGTTTCTCAGAAATAAATTCTGGGTTAATTTTGCGAACAAAAATTCAAGAAAATAAGATATCATGGCTCTGTCTTCTCTCTCTTCTGGACTTGTTTTGCAGAAGAATATGTGAAATTCTGAGAAACGACGAGGTGAGAGCAAATAGTTGTTGCAGTGGCCGTCCAAGGGTGAAACTTTGGCATATTTAAATGAGACCCCATCATTAAAAATTCAGTCTTTGATAGTCCTCTTCTCCTTGTTCTCATTCTCCCATCTTTGTCTGTTCTCTTCGGTCAACGTTGCTTTCTCTCTCCTCGAGTTTTGAAATATTGAATGATGACGCCGGAGAAGGAGAAGGAGAAGGAAAAAGAACAGGATCAGGTGGTGGTTGATGCAGGGATGAAGAGGTACAGGAATGGAGAAATCTGGGAGTTTGAGGATGACTTGGGTGTCTCAGATGGCGACCATGGTGTCTTGTTGGGTGTGGACGGTGGAACTACCTCCACTGTGTGCATTTGTATGCCCATGATTCCTTTTTCTCACTCTCAGCTCCATTCTCTTCCCACCCTTGCAAGGGCCGTTGCTGGATGCTCCAATCACAATAGTGTTGGAGGTAATTCATAATCCCCTCTCTTGTACACTTGGTGTTTGATGATTTCCCTTTGGGGCTTTGTCTCGAAATTTGATTTTCTTTTGTGGGTTTGTTGGAATATTTGCTGCGTGTTTGGGCATTTTGATTGATCTGGTTGTTTACATTAACACACTGTTTGGTTCAGTGTGTGTTGTGTTTCAATTCCCTTATTGGGTTGGGAACTATGGGGAGGATAAGAGAGACCTATTAGTTTGGATATACATTTGTTATGTTTAGGCAATTTGGTTATCAGAAACATTTTGTAATGGGGAAAGTGGCTGTTTGGTTATGAAGCCAAATGACTTGTTGATCTAAGGTAGTCACAAGCAATTATGACCTGCAACTAAACTGTTGAAGATTGATCATTTAGGAAAAGCTGCAATCTTATGTACATTCCTTGGTTTGAGTTGTTTAGGTCTTTTAAAGATTACATTCTTGTTATCGGGTTTTCTATCTGGCATTCTAAAGAAGCTTTGGCTACACTGTTTTTGTGTTTAGATGTGCCTATTTTTAATCTTCATTGTGCTCTCTCCCTTATTTTACAATAATGAAGTTCTTATTTTAACCATCCTGCTCTCCTCCCAAAAAAAATGCTGATATCTTATGGTTGCTGGACAAGTACTCTTGTACCATCTCCATTAGTTCGTTTTTGTGTGTTAAATTTGTGCATAAACAACAGACAAAGTTTCATGCATTCAACAGTTTAAAGAATTATATCTGTCATAATAAAATGAAGATCGAATTCCGGGGGAAATCTTATTATTAGCTGTTACCATTAATCACTTCTTCTGCAGATATTGCTGCAAGGGAAACAATAGAGCAGGTTATGGCAGATGCTCTTTCAAAGTGTGGTTCAAAACGATCTTCAGTCCGAGCTGTTTGTTTGGCTGTATCTGGTGTTAACCATCCAACAGATCAACAAAGAATTCTCAGTTGGCTTAGGTTGCTAAGCTTAATTTAAGTGTATCTTCATTTTTTTTTTTTGTGTGTGTTGATAAGAAGGCATATAAATCTATTTTTACTCATGCTATTGGAAGAAACTAACAAAGTTATTTATTTTATTTATCTCCTTAGCTTTTATAAGTAATGAATATACTTTGTTTTTATATCTAATGGCATATATGATCTGTATGTTAGTTTTTGTAATATATTAAATTGTGGTTGAATGTAACTGAGTTTTAAGCTGTTTATCATAATCTAATGGAAGAGAATTGTGTTCCTAAATAAAAAATAGAGACCATAAATGAAATCAGTTAATCGTATCATGAATAACAATGTTACTACTAAACTCAACCTTTATAAAGGAAAGTGATGACAAACATCTGCTATATTAGTTTACCTATATAACAAGTCTACTCCGTTATACCAGTTTTATATAAGATTGAAAGAAACTGACTTTCTTCATTGTTTTTAATTTGCCAAAGCCATATGCGTAAAATAACTAAAGCCAGGACCACAATACAAGTGGGGGACTTATCCATAAAGAATTGAAACTTATTCAATCTGTAGCTTATTTGTACATTCTGCTGGTTCAGTTCTTTAAAGATGATGTGTCATTTAATATCCATCATAGTTTATCTGTTATTCTAAAGACTGAACCATGCTGTGGCCTTATGTAAACAGGGATATATTCCCAAGCCATGTGAGGTTATATGTTCTAAATGATGCTGTGGCTGCTCTGTCAAGTGGAACAGTGGGTAAACTTCATGGATGTGTACTAATTTCTGGCACAGGGAGCATTGCTTATGGATATACTGAAGATGGAAAAGAAGCAAGATCAGCAGGTGCCGGACCGGTCCTAGGTGACTGGGGCAGGTAATCTAACTACTATTTCTTTGTTCATGAGACTTGTTTCATTTCTTCTGTAACACAAACCTTGAAAATTAGCTTAGTAAAAAGTGTAAATATGGAGACTAATAATTTCATTAGCCAGAAAAGGTTTTAACTTTGTAAATTGGTCCAACCTTAATCTTCTTAAAAGCTCTTTCTGTATCATATATATTGACATCACCCATATTATTGACAAAAGATATAAAAAGAGCCATGGGGAACGTCTTTCTCTTGGTGTCCAACTTGATTCCATATATTACTTGTTGAAAGTTTGATTTTTTATTTGCAGTGCATATGGAATAGCTGCAAAGGCACTAACTGCAGTAGTAAGAGCTTATGATGGTCGTGGTCCAAGTACAATGCTTGCCAGTAGTATTTTGCAAAAACTTGGTCTTTCTTCTGCAGAAGAAATAATTGCGTATGCATTATAGTTGTATAATTGTTCATTTATTTTCATTTGTGAAGTAAATAGCTAGTATTTGGAAATCTTACTGTTAGAAATGCAACAAGAGAACCAAAACTTACTACCTAGCCTATCCACAAAGCAAATGCAAACTAAGTTGACTTATATATATATATATATATATATATATATATATATATATATATATATATAAGATATGTAATAAATATTGTTTATTATGTTTGATATTAAAAAGAGACATATAAATTTATTAT
>Ga0099822_1010556_pt1 | contig 11438 bp, 9 predicted proteins | sample CowpeawhiteBW_FD_76839 | JGI IMG/M metagenome (GOLD analysis project Ga0099822, IMG submission 76839) | Root nodule microbial communities of legume samples collected from California USA - Cow pea white BW | ecosystem: Host-associated > Plants > Roots > Nodule | place: USA: California | collected... | reverse complement strand
AATAAAAAAAAAAAAAAAAATAAAATATATATATATATATATATATATATATATATATATATATATATATATATATATATATATAACATGTAAATCTAAATCGAGTCAACTGGTTTTCAATTTGACCGTGCAAATACAACTAAATCAACCTAAATTAAATGTATTTCTGATTTAATAATCTTTTGAATATGATTCACATATTCCAAATTCCAATCAATCGGTCTAACAGACCGCTGTTGAAGAATGATAATAAGGGGTTACATATTAATTTACTCAAATTTAACAAATTTTGAATGTAATTTAGTTATTTTTATTAAAATTGTAACTCTTGTAAACTAAACTAAACTCAAACTCATTCCACGTTTAAGGATGTTCAAGTGGTTAAGTTTCATACAAAACTAATTTGAGAGAAAGTGTGTTGGTGTTGGCCACCCACAATTAACCCACCATTAATATTATGTTAATTGTTTAACAGTTTGACATTATAAAATTTCAAACAAAAAAAGCATCGAAATTCAAACAAATACTATTTAATTACTCCCAAGACCATGATTAGGATGAAAATATTTATAGATTTCATCCAAGATTTTAAATGAAAGGGGCATTGTCATCTTATTGCACATAAATTAAGAATATTGCATATCCAATAGTCAAAAAAGAACAAATGATGTTTCCATGCATTTTATTATATATTCATGCACTTGCTTAATTTGAATTTTCTATTGTTGAAGTGAGTAACTTCACATTATATTCCTTTCACTAAAGACAATGTGGCCTTGACATGCACTGAGTCGATTTTTGGATGGTTTAAAAGTTTTGGAGACGGAAAACAAATTTAAGAATGAAATTTTTTTATTTGTTATAAAATTATTTGTTAAAATATATTATAAATATTTAAAATTTAATTTGGAAAAAATTTTCTTGAGTTTTTATCAGTTTGGGTCTTAATACTGTCCTGGGTCAATCATCCGGTTAACGTTGGAGTGAAAGATTATAATGTGTAGCAAGATAAATATAAAGGCTAATTTTTTGTCTAAAATATCTCTAGAATTGAAACAATGGTGATTAAATAGTGAATGAAAAGTAATTCCTTTGTTCAACACAATAAATACTATAAATAAGAGTTTCTGGCTTATTGTCCAACAAAAGATGATACTTACATGCAAACAATATAAAAAATTGAAAGCTATGAGGTAGATACAATTGCTTATGTAAAATTTGAAATATAGATATAGTAGAATCGTTTTTTCTCATATAAGTTGTAAGTGAAAAGATTCTCTAATGCTCTTCTATGAACTTACATCATGAACTTACATTTCTTTTGCTAGGTTTGCATCATTGTCGACTAATTGTTTAAAATTTGACTTCGTATATTTTTATTTTTTTGTTTAGACCTATAAAATTGAAGTTACTTTTAAAAAGTTAATTTTTAAAATTTATATTTTGGTATAACTCTTTTGAATTCATTTTTTGAAAAAAACCAACTTTATTTGCATTAATATTTTAGTGAGTAATTTAATTTGAATTGTAATTCAAAATTATTATTTTTGTCTAACTTTATATTTAAAGATTTGTTTTTGAAAAATTTTATTTAAATATTTTAAAAATAAAATATAAATATATTTGCAAGTATCCATTAGTATCCATGGGTATAAAAGAACTTGTAGGTAATCTTTTTATGGATACCAAACAAGAAATGAGATGGTTGACAAAAAAACATTTCTTAAGGGATATCCGTATCTGACTCGACTGGTTGTCATCCCTAATTGCCACTGCGTGAGAAAAAGATGATGAGTAAGAATCTTTTTTCCGTTTACCCTATATATGTTATATACTCTTCATTTAACATAATAAATTATGCATGCAACATAATCTGTTATGTTGAGATGCAAGATAATACACATAATCAATTATATAATTGATTATGTGCCTCAGCATAATAGGTTATGCATGCGACCATAATGTGTTATGTTGGACTAATATGCATTAATTTTTTGTGAAAACTTCGTGCACCTGATTTCACAATTTTATTTATGGAATTTTTTTAAAATTTGTTGATGTGTTGTAAATTGTAGGGTGTTTTAGTAGTGTTTCTAGGTTGATTATTATAGAGTTGATAAGGTAGACATCTTCTTGGATAATTAAAGAGTGGATAAGGCCAAAATTCCTTTGAATTGAGTCAAAAGTGGATAGGAAAAAGATCCTCTTCGATATCCAGTATAAGATTGAGGCCAATATCCTCTAAGTCTTGTAATTGTTTTGTTTTTTGGATATAGGATGATGATCTGAACCAGTATAAATTTGTATTTTTCCTTTATCTGTATCATATATTGCGATTTTAATTATTGTACCAATCAGAATTCAAGAAAGGTACATTGTACTTTTTATAGTTTTAAACTTTTGAAGCAGTGAACCTTATTTTGTAAAAGTTTTAAAACCAATTTACCTCCTTCATGGTTTAACAAACCCTTCCTCTTTTTCTATCCATTAGTATTAGAACTGGTTTTTGAAAGTTATGCAAAACAAAGATCCTATTTTACAACTAAATCTACTTTTTAGGAGGTTGAAAAAATAAAACAACCTTTGGGGATAACTTCTTAGGTTGGAAGGATAGAATGAATTATTTTCCTGTATCTATTGCTTATAAGGATTAGAATAGTATTGTGTCTAACAATTTGTATGATGAAGAAAAAGCTGAAATGGAAGCAACGACAAAAGATAACGTCTTTTCTACATTAACTATGGATATATGCATGAAAAGTATATCTTGTAGAAGTGCTAAGGAGATGTAGGCGAATTTGAAAAATATATATTGAGATAAAAAAAATTGATGCTGCAAAAAACACCATACAATAATTGCAACTATGGAGGAAACCTACTACAAAGTGAAAGATATCACAAAAAATTTATCACTTAAAACTAACTATTTAGTGTGGCTTGATAGTAGTGGCTCAAGCAATATGACTAGAGTTGAGTCTATAACTTATAATGATAACAAAAAATATAAGAGTCTTGAATCCATAAGCATAAGGATTATTGACTGAGTTTCAATCAAGGATGAACAACCAATTGAAGGATTGATATAAAATCAATAAATTGACAAAGGTTCAAAGGTAACATTTGAATGACAATACTGCAAAATTTTTCAATTTGCTTCTAATAAAGATGCTTTATTTAGAAAGAATGTTGTGTGATGTGGCTCTATAAGAAGTGGGGATGAGTAGCCTGTATAAAAATTAAAACAATTTCCATGCACACAAAAGTATGAAAGTAAAAGTGTAGGGAGAGAAAAACACACAAATGGTTTATACTAGTTCACCTCACCATTGAGGCTACATCTAGTCTCTTAAGCAACCTACTTAAGATATTGAAGAAATGGGCCAATTGTTGATATTGATGAAAAGCCCCAAAATTTCTAAATAAGTTCATGTTAGGTATCATTACCATTACATGAAAATTTTATTAAAAAAGAAAAAAAGGAAAAGGAAAGAGAAACATGGGAGGACCACACCAAAACTATGATAAAATTACATTACACATATAGCCAAAAATACCTATTATGAAAAAAAAAAGTCATGATTTCCCTCACAAAAAATTCTATACTTTTAACTCCATATACCATGAAAGAGCCAAATTCCTCAGAATATTAAAAAAATTATTATTAGTCAATCTTCTCACACTCTAAAAATTGTCTTTAATTTTTAGAGGTTTTTTTGCTTTGGAAGATTTAATATAACTTTCTTTGGCCTACCCCTATAAGGTTTCTTTATAGTTTGAACTTGCTTATCAACTTCTTTAGTATTAGAATCTTCTTCCTTATCAAGCATATTAGCTCATTTAAAAGCTATTTTCCATGCCTCTAAAAAATGAGTCTCCTTAGATGTCAAAGGATTAGGATATGTCATTGAACTACTATGAGTTTAATCTAATTGTTTTAAACTATGCAAATTATTCACAACGGGAGTGACATCCTCCAAAGCAGGCATATTAGCCAAAGAATTAGATTCCACTCGCACACCACCATATAGATTCTTATCAAGAGAACATTCATTCACAACAAAAATATAACAAGTTGCACCTCCACCACAGGCTTTACTACAGGTTCCACCATAGGCTCATCATAGGCTCTATCAGAGACTCAGTTACTATAAGATCCGCTAAATTGAATTAATTAAATAAATAATTAATAAATGCGGGTAATGGGAGCCTTTATGTCATTTAATTCTGACAAGTATAATGTGGAAAAGTACTAGCTCAAATGGTTGAGAGTACTTAATTGTATGAGAGGACTTGAGTTTGAGTCCTATGTATGCCTTTTATATGCTATTTAATCTATAATTATTTTAATTATGTAATTGTTTTATATAATATGTTGGTTGTGGAGCGTGGTATTATATTCTTAAATGAGTAAGAATTATCATGAAACATTAATTGGTTGAATGGTTATGTATTGGTTTGACATTATGGTTATGGGTTCGAACCTTGGTAAATCTAAATTAAACTTCCTTTTTGCTAAAATTAGTTTTGACATGAAGGTGAAAGGGTAGAGAAAATCCTAGCTGAATGAGCAGCCAAGGGAGGATGGAAAAACAGTCCATAATGAGGTTTTCTGTGCTGCCATTGTTGAGCATTGTGAGAGGTGCGAATTCAGAGAGTGTACTGTGATAATTGAGTGAAAAGGATAGCTAAAGTGGGAAAGCAACGGGCGTCCAATCTTTGAACAAAGAAGAAGCCAAGAACCTTCAACTTTAGCTAAGGAATCCAGGTTAGGGTAGCTTTACGTGTTAATTTTATGTTCAAGTCTGATTGGCATGCTAAATATAGTATGATTATGCTGGAAATTATTTTATTCCGTTTAAGTTAGTGTTTCTGGAAATTTCCAGAAACTGTCTAGTCGGCGACGAACTGCCGCCAGACGACTCTTCCTTTTTCTAGGCCATTTTGGGTTCCTACAGAGGAACCGCTTGCCAAATATAGTGTCAAATAGTCTGTTTAACCAACTTTGACCCGTCCTTACCCAGTGTTGACTGATTGACCATTTTTGACTCTTTGACTGTCCATTGAGAAACAGACATGTGGCAGTGCACTTTCTCTCTCCAGAATTAGGGTTTCCCAGGTATTTCTTCCATGGTTGACGACTGCTGTGATGGTGGTTGATTGGACTGTCGCAGGTGGTTTACGATGACTCCAAATGCACTTCCGATTAGGCTCACGGCGAACAACGTGGTGGTGGTTTAGTCTGGATCAAATGGTGCAGATGCGCAAAAATGATGCCAGCCCCATGGTTGGTAGCGGCTGTTGGAGGTTTCACATTTTTCTCTCGCTGCGCGTGGTCACACTGCTGCGTTTTAGGTGCACGAACGCAGGTTCGAATTGGTGCAGATCTGTGAAGGTTGAGACTCGCGTGCAGATTCATGATCTTGCTTCGTCTCCTCGTACGCATGATAGCAACGTGAGCATAGGGAGAAAAATGGAGGTGACGGTGGCGTTGCCGTAAAGGTGTCAAGTGTAAGACCCATTAAATTTAAATAATTAAATAAATAATTATTTAATAAATGCGGGTAGGAGAAGCCTTTATGACATTAAATGCTAACCTTCATGATGTGGAAAAGTACTAGCTCAAGTGGTTGAGAGTACTTAAATGTGTGAGAGGAGATTGATATCAAGTTGGGAAGGAGATTGGAAGAAGTCAAGGAGAGACTCATTGCTAAGGATTTGGAAGTGTAGGAATTCTCAAAATTTGGCAAGAAAATCCAAGTTAGGGGAGTTCTATTGCATGTTTTAATTCTGCTATCATATGAAGATGTGTTTTGGGTCATGCTCTAAGTGTAGAACCTTTCAATTCTCGTTTTGTTCGCGTTTCCTGGATTTTTTCAGAAACCGCTTGGCGACACATGAACTGCCGCCAGGCGGCACATGTGTTTGCACCCAGTTTCTTGGGTTTTCAAACGATCCGCCTGGCGGCTGAAAGTGACCCGCTAGGCGATGTATTCATTGTTGCTGTTTTTCTTGTTCTGGTTGATTTGTCGGTGGCGTGGTGATGTTTGAAATGAATTGTTATTATATGTGTATATTTGGTCTGATGAGATTGATCCTTAATCATTCAAATGAGTGGAATTTCATGGATTATTGTATGAAATCAGGATTAGGGTTCACGTTGGGAAACTGGGAAATAAATAGGTTGTATCATACCTATGATTAGTGAATTGTTTTATAGAATTTATGTCAATATGAATACAGTATGAATTCTGCCATATACGAGCCTGTGAAATCGTGTTTCTATGAAGGTGGGTACTGGAATTGGGAATGTTTGGGGTGCGTTTTAGTGCAGGAAAAATTTGGACAGAACCAGATATGCATGCACCGCCTGGCGGTGCATGAACTACCGCCAGGCAGCTTGTTAGTACAGTCTGTTTTGGTGGTTTTGTATGGGTTTTGTGTCATTAGGAATTTAATTAGCGAATTATTATGTGTATGACTAAAATTAAGCAGGTAAGGAGAATCTAATATAAAAGAGACTAGGGGAGTTTAAAATGAATGAAAGTGGTGAAGTGTGATATAGGATAGTGGCTGTCTCTGAATGTTTGGTTGCAGGGGATAAGTTAAATTCAGAATGTATGCTAATTTGGTAAGAGTGATATGGATTGGTGTGTTAGGATATGGATAGTGCAATTTTTCCCTAGACATGGGTTTTGTGTGGTTATGGTTCATTATTAAATGTGTAATATTGACCAAATTATGGTGACATGAGTCCATATAAATATTAGATTTTGTGATCATAAGACTGAGAGTAATTGGAGTGCTTGTGACATGTTTAAAGTGGCAAATGAAGGAGAGTATGTGTGCATGATAATAAATGATTTGATGGTATGCCTAAATGGGTGTGATGTAATCTAGTTATAGATTTATGACTGGAAAACTATACTGGTGCCATGATTTTAAGTGTTGTATGTTTGGGGTCCTTTGGGATCTGTTTAAAGTGCCAAAAACCAGTAGCATTGCGCTACTGGTATGGCGTCAAGCGGCGTGGAGCGAGCCACCATGCAGTAGGGTCTCAAAACAATGGAAGTGGCCACTGTCATCACGAGGCACCTGGTGGCAGGGAGGCGTCCGCTAGGCGGTGACGGAGCAGTGAGGCTCCTGTATTGCGCTTGGCGCCTGGCGGTGTGAGATGCCCGCCAAGCGATCTGGAGCCAGATTTCGCCTAGCCGCGCGAGAGGCGCGCCAGGCGGTTTTGGTGCAGTGTTGATGCGCAAGGAGGATTTTTACACGACTTTAGGTGATCTTCATGATGCGATACTTTGGTTGGGGGCCCAGTTACGAGTGCATCTTGTATTGGGGTAACATGTGGCCACTCTAGGTTGTAGCCTGGTGGTTTAGGAAGTCCAATGGAGTGTGCGAGTTGTGGCTCGTACGATGAGATTTCAGATGATTTCCCTCTTCAGTGCATTTGATAGAGTTTTGGTAGTCTGGGAACAACTACGAACTTAGGTTCGTTTTGGGGAGGTCCACTTGGTGTCGCGGTGAGATGACGTGGCAAAGTTATTCCCACGTATGGACTATCAGGTGGTGGTCTGTAGTCGGAGGGGCGAGTAGACACTCGTGCAGCAAAGATTGATCATTGATCTCACCTAAAGGGTATAGAAACGATAGACGACTAATGCAAGTGTTAGAAGTGAGGAACTAAGGAAAAAGGGAAAAATACTAACTTGGGTTATAATATTTGGGTAATATATTCATTATGTTATTTGTTTGGTTTATTTAAATGAGCTCATCCTATTTGTGTGTGTTTGGCGATGATCATGTAACTTATTACATGGGAGCAGATGTTGATGCAAGTGAGCAAACAGATGCATAGAGATGGAGTGGGGGATTACTATGGGACAATTTACTAAGTTTTTATGGAATTTCTTTTGTAACGATTTGTTTGGATGTTTTGGATTTGTAAAGATTGAACACTATGGTTTTAATTACTATTGAAGCGACTTTTGAAGTTTTAATTTCTCGCGTTTTGGTAAAGTGTTGATAATAAATGAGGTAGTTTTTATTGAAATTTATTTATTTTATTTTAATAAGTAATTTTCGGATAGGACGTTACATCAAGCATGGTGCAACGACGATGGCACGACAGGAAGAGGCGAGTTGCAGCAGCATTTGCGTTGGCTGCTGCAGGTCTCACGAGCAGTCTTGGTGCAGTAGTGGTGGTTCCGACGTGAGCGCGACGATGGTGGCAACTTGATGAACGGAGTGGACGAGGCAAAGTACAGGTGTGGATGTGGTGGTTTCGTGTGGTGGACGGCGTCGAGCATAACAGTTTCGTGCGAGAAGATGGTGGCAACATTGGTGCAGGTGCTACCGAAGGTGCTGGACTGTTCCGACGAGTTACAGGCACAAAATATGCAGGTCTCGCGAGCTCGAGTGGTGTGGCAATGGAGGTTCCGACAACGTGATGATTGGAGAAGATGGAGGCGTGAAGAAGAAGAAAAGAGGTTCGTTTTGAGCTGCAGTAGATGACATAGATGATGACGCAACGAAAAAGGGGTGAGTTGCAATGGTGGTCGGACGTTGTGGTGGCTGTCGTGGAGGGTGGCGGCTGCGACATGGTAATGGTGAGAGAGAAGGAAGATTAGGGTTAGGGTTTTTGATTGTGTGAAGAAGAGAAGGTGATGAGGTGTCAAGTTTTAATTGGTTATTTTAGTGAGTGGAGGAATGCCACGTGGCATGATCTGATTGAGTGCAGTTTAAGTGGTAGGAGGGGTTCAAATTAATAAAAAGTAGGGGTAGAACATATTTAGATGACAAGAGGGGTGTGTAAAATAAAAACTGGAGGTGCAATTAGCTCCTGAAATATTCCTTCCAGAATTAGAGGGCCCAATGGCAGGAGGGGTGTGTAAAAATGAAAATTAGGGGTGCATTTAGCTCCTGAATTATTCCTCTCCAGAAATTCTAATTTTGGACCTATTTTGTAACTTGAAATATTCCAAATTCACACTCTTAAGAACCTAAATTAGATTCAAGTTGCATTATTAAACGTTAGAATATCCAATAATATATTATACAACTAAAATCAATTCTTAAGTGCAAAAATGATATTAAATCCCCAAAAGTTAAACACTTAATGAGGGCAAAAGTTCGAACTCATCACACCCTCTAGGCGGCTTGGAAGTGGAACGTGTCTGGCGTCTCGTGAGTAGCGCCAGGCGATATTGCTGCAGCAGAATCATGTTTTGCTCGTTTTGATGTACGTGGTCTACAAGGCTTCTAGGATATCTTAAAGGTCGGCTTGTTGGTGTTCCTTAAGTGGTGGCTCGGAACATATCCCTTGAGTTGTGGCTCGGGATGGCGGATTACGAGGATCTCTTGAGTTATGGCTTAGGTTGGCGAGTGTTGCCGATGTGAGTGTCCACGTAGCGACGTGTACGAATGGGTCCAGTTAGATAATCCTCCTCAATAATTAACTGATGAGTTTGGTAGTCTTGGGACGTTACAAATGTTATTTGTATTGGAAACTCCACCTAACGAGTTTGAGTTACATTATATCGTAATAAAGTTTTAATTTTCCTCTGTTTTTGGGAATATAAGTTATAATAAATGAAGTTTTATTATTTATTTCTTTATTCTATTATTTAAATCCGTAATATCCGGTCGAGATGTTACAGTTACAGGCTCCACCAGAGGCATTACCACTTGAGCTAAGGAGTCCTTAGTCTTATCTTATGCACCAATCACCTTTGGAAAATAATGTTGTTGTATTTTTGTGCCAATTGTTTTCTCCCCAACAAAAATAACATTGACATCCTATTGTAATCATTTATAATTAGACATGATGTTTTGATGATCAAATGTTATCAAACAGTCTGATAAATGACAAAGCTACATTTTGTGAGATTCATAAAATCACTCAGCTATAATAACAACACATGTTTAAAGGTTCATATAATATATTCACATAGCACTTAGAGTGTTTGTTATCATTAAAATTGTTAAATGGTTTACATGGATTGGACCATCTGATAGGGTTCTCAAAATTAGATGTATCGTCTTAAGAATAAATGTTTTTAACTAGTTATTTTTGTCCATCCAAAGTTTGTAAAAGATTTTTTTTTCTAATTACTCTTCTTGATACCCTATTAACGATATATAGTGTAATTTTGAGGGTTTCTACCTAGAGTGGCTAATTATACCCCTAATGTGTCTTCAAGTGTTTTATTTCATCCATCAACTACACAATTCATAGTGGACGTACTTGACCTAGTCTATTATGGGACGATATCACCTATCTTTTTAGGAATTTAACAATTGCTCTTAGTCATTTTCACTTGAATCATCAAATACCAAAGTATTTACCATCATGTGATTGTAAAATTTTAATTCTTATGAAAAACATATCAAAATACACGAAAAAACGATTGTGTTAGTTTTTAAATGGTTGAAATGCCAAGAAGAAGGGGGGTTTGAATTGGCTAGGTAAAAATTTAGGCTATATTTAAAGGCTAAAAACCACCTTTGATTGAATCAATTCGATCACCAAGTTAGAATGCAAAAGCTATTGGACAATATACTTTCAATCGGTCAAAACACAGAGTTAATCGATTGATTTTACTAGACAAATTTTGTACTGGTATAATCAACCGATTAAAATAGAAAAACAGTCGACTGAAATATTGGGAAAAATGCAAAAATGCAGATTTGAGTTTTAAACCAGGAACAATGCACAAGAATGATCAAGACAAGTTCTAATTGATTATGCAAACATGCTCAATGATGCATATGTCATGAAAACACACAAGAACATGAAAAAGATGATTTAAACTCAAGTTCTTTAAATTTTAAATGATTATGCAAGAGAGAAAAGTTATAGAAAAGCTTGGTTCACAAGATTTTTATACTGGTTCATTCAAACCTGAGCTATATCCAGTTTGTCAAGGCAACCCAAGCCTGACTTGCACTATTTCAAGAGATTTACAAATTTTTACACTCTTACACTTTCAAAATAAGCAAAAACCACACACAAGACTCTTGAATCACACAAGAACCACACCAACACAGCAAGAACCCTCTTGCAGACCTGAAAAACCACTAGGCACACACATAAAGCTTGAGAAAGATCAAACCTTAGTGGTAGCACAACCCAACCTACCACAAACCACCTTCTCCAAGCTTCAAACACAAGCCAAAAGCACCAAGAATTGATCCAAGATCAATCTTCAACAGTTGCAGTCTGAATGATCACGAAAGAGAGAGTTTTTCCAAGTTTCCAGAACAATTTCACGCTAAAAAATGATCAAGTTGTCTCTCTTTTGATAATAACAAATCTTATAGTTAAACTGTTACGAATCTCAACAGGTTGATTTCCAAATCAATCGGTTGATTTCACTTGACTTAAGTGAAATCAGTCGATTAAAAAATAAATCAACTGATTGAATAAGTCACAGTTT
>Ga0099822_1010553_pt1 | contig 11440 bp, 10 predicted proteins | sample CowpeawhiteBW_FD_76839 | JGI IMG/M metagenome (GOLD analysis project Ga0099822, IMG submission 76839) | Root nodule microbial communities of legume samples collected from California USA - Cow pea white BW | ecosystem: Host-associated > Plants > Roots > Nodule | place: USA: California | collected... | reverse complement strand
GCCAGCATCGAAAGACAATGGTGTGCCTGCTAATGGATGATCGTTCGCGCGCATACGCGCTGGCCAGTGGCCGGGATGACATTTGTCGTGAACATCATGCCATTCTGTTTGGCTGATTGGGACGAGGCTCATCACAATGGGCGGCATGCAACGACCGAGCTCGTGAACGTAGTCGTGCACGCGGCGGCGAGAGCAGCCTTCCGTCGACACGTTTGCCACGTCAAGGCCGCTCAACTCGGCATGTGTCGCGACACGATACGCAACGGCATTTCCAAAAATGGATTAAACGCGAAACAGAAAACGTGTCCGCAGCCTGAGCGTGGTGGGTTCATCGCTTTTTCCTTGCAGCCCTCGACATTACGCATCGGCAACAACATCATTGGCGCTTCTTGAGCCAGCCCTATTCATTTCGAGATCATCAGAATGTCGTCTCGGTCATGCTTCCGTTCGGACCCGCGCACGAAGGCGAGCGAGTCGTGATGTCATCGAATTTCCTCACACTTGATGGCATCAGCAAACGCTACGGCGAGCTGCATGCGTTGGAGTCCATTTCTCTCGACGTTGCCGCCGGTGAATTCTTGACGTTGCTGGGACGATCCGGGTCCGGCAAGTCGACGCTGCTTGCGGTCCTCGCTGGCTTCACGGAGCCGGACCGCGGCTGCCTCTCCCTGAACGGGGACGACATCACGCGCCGTCCGCCGGAGGCGCGTCGGTTTGGCGTTGTGCCACAAGGTTACGGCCTTTTTCCTCATTTGACGGCCTACGAAAACATCGCCTTCCCATTGCGCGTGCGCCGCACTCTCAGAACGCGCATTGACAACCGTGTTCAGGAGGTGATGGAACTCCTGCAAATTGAAGGCCTCGGCACCCGCCTTCCAATGCATCTTTCCGGTGGACAGCAGCAGCGCGTCGCCTTGGCGCGCGCACTCTCCTTCGAGCCGAATCTGTTGTTGCTGGACGAGCCGATGAGTGCGCTCGACGCGTCCTTGCGGCGCGACTTGCAGGCTGAACTTGTTCGGCTTCATCGGCAGGTTGGGACAACCTTCATCCATGTCACCCACGACCAGCAGGAAGCGCTCGCTCTGTCCGACCGCATCGTCGTGCTGAATCAAGGCCGGGCCGAGCAGATTGGTTCGCCCCGCGCGATCTACGATCGCCCTGCCAGCCGCTTCGTTGCGAGCTTTCTCGGCAAGAACAATTTGCTGGACGCGATTGCGCAGGTCGGAGCCGATGGCAGGCTCCAGTTTCACTGGCACGGCCACAGGATTGCAGCGAGGCCCGGAGCTGGACCGCTAACTGCCGGCCCCTGCGTCCTTGTAGTTCGTCCCGAAGCCATCTTGCTTGACCCGGTTCGAGGTGGAGCATCGCATTCGGACGAGCGAGTTCGCGGCAAGGTCGTCAGCCGGAGTTTTCTCGGCGCCTCAACCGACATCATCGTGGCTGTAGGCGACGACACCTTGATGGTCACGTTGCCTGCTGCCGCGCCCCCGATCGCACCCGGCGATGACGTCTGGCTCACCTTGGACAGCGAACGCCTGTGGTGTCTGCCGAGCGGCGGTGCGGCGCCGTGCGAGCTCTCCTCGGTTTCGTCGGAGCTGGCGGCATGAGCCCCGAGTTGACGGTAAAAAGAGGGCCGCCACGCGCATGCCGTCCAATCGCATTGGTCCACGAATGGTCCGTGCAGGACCGGATGCTGGCTGGCTCCGCCTTCGTGCTCGTGGCGTGCTACCTCGTCCCGCTAGCGGGTGTGGTTGGCCTGAGCTTTCTGGTGCCGAAGCCGGGAGCCGGAAACTACGTGGCGGTCCTTCTGAACCCAACAGTTCGCTCGGTCGTCGCAACCACCCTTTGGATCAGTTGTCTGACCGTGAGCATCACGGTGCTGTTGGCATACGTGACCGCTTACGGATTGGTGCAGGCCGATCCGGCCGCACGAAAGCTGATGCTGGCCGGTGTGCTGCTGCCGTTATGGATTTCCGTGCTCGTCCGCAACTACGCATGGATAGCCTTACTTGCGCCCGGCGGAATAGCCAATGGCATCCTGCTGCACTGGGGCTGGCTGGAGCATCCCTTGTCGCTCGTGCGCAATACGTTCGGCGTCGTTTTGGGCATGGTGCATTACATGCTGCCTTACGCGATCCTGCCGATCTACGCCCAGATGGCCCAGATCGAGGGAGCTCTGCCGCAGGTGGCGCGCTCGCTGGGCGCAAATCGCCGCCAAGCGTTCATTCGCGTCTTCCTGCCTCTGTCGCGGCCCGGCGTGGCAGCCGCGACGTTCATCACCTCGATCATGTCGCTCGGCTTCTATTTGACGCCCGCCATTCTGGGCGGGGGCAAGACCGTCATGATGGCGGAATTCATATCCGTCCAGGAGACGGAAACGCTGCGCTGGGACATCGCGACGACTCTAAGCACCTTGCTCCTGCTGGTGACAGGCGGCCTGGTCTGGCGGTTCAGTCACCTGCTCGACGTGGCGATGGCCAAGCCGAAGACATGAGCACGCGATTACACGTGATCGCGGTCCCGTTCGGGGCCGCGCGCTACATGTCCCTCGTTGTGGTGGCATTCCTCGTGCTGCCGCTGATTGCGATCGTGCCGATGTCGTTCAGCGACACCCGCTTCCTGTCGATGCCGCACGGCGGGCTGTCCACACTGCACTATCAGCGTCTGTTCGGCGAGCAGATTTGGCGGGATAGCCTGCTGCAGAGTGTCAGCATAGCGTTTGTGGCGGCCATTCTTGCCGTGCTGCTCGGCCTCGCATTCTGCCTCGGTGCATGGCAGAGACAAGGCCGCGGGGTTCGGCTATTGCGGGTGCTGATGCTCGGGCCGTTGATTGTGCCCGGAATCATTCACGCCGTCGCCTACCACCGCGCCTTGTCGATGCTGGGCCTGTTCGACAGCTTCACGGGAACGATACTCTTGCACGCGGTCAAGGGGCTGCCGTTCGCCATACTCTCGATTTCCGCCGCGTTGTCCTCGGTGCAACCGGCGACGCTGCAACTTGCCCGCAGCTTCGGAGCCTCGCCGATACAAGCGCTCCTGAAGACGCTGCTGCCGCAGATACAAAGCGGCATTGCGGCGGGCTTTGTGCTGGCCTTTGTTACCTCCTGGGACGAGATCGTCGTGACGCTGTTTATCACGAGCCGCAACCTAAACACGTTACCGAAGCAAATCTGGCAGAGCCTCTTCCTAAATCTCGATCCCATCGTGGCGGCGTTAGGCACGCTAGCGTTGGTCGCGACATTGCTGGTGCTTTCGTTCCTGTGGTTACGGGGCGCCCGCGCTCTTGCCGGTGCCGGTTCAATTTGAAAGGAGATGTCGTGTCTGAATTTTCCCAAGATGCCGATTATATGCAGCACCTCGAGTCCTCGCTCCGCGCGACCATGCAGGGCAAGACCGTCCATCGACGTCACTTCCTCCAGCTCTTGTCAGCACTTGGAGTTGGCGCAGGTTCGCTGACCTTCTCATCTTCGGCGAATGCCCAGCAAGGCGAGCTTGTGGTTGCCAATTGGGGTGGCGACGCGCTTCCCGCGCACCGCGACGTCCTCGCGGCGGAGTTTGTCAAGCGCTATCCTGGTAGCCGGGTCGCATTTGACACCACGGGACCGACGCCCGGAAAGATCAAAGCCATGGTCGAGTCGGGCAGTGTCGCTTGGGATGTGGCCGACCGAAATCTCTTGTCCGCGCTGGAGCTCGGCCGGCATGGCCTTCTGGAAAAAGTCGATGAGTCCATCGTCGACCTCAACGCGGTGCCAAGCCAGTTTCGTACCGAATGGGGCGTCGGCTCGTACTTCTTCTCTTTTGTCATCACTTACGACAGCGCACGGTTCGGTGCGGCACCGCCGCGAACCTGGAAGGATTTCTGGGACACGCAGACGTTCAAAGGAAAGCGTGCCCTACGCAACAATGTCGAAGGTGTTCTGGAATCGGCCCTGCTGGCGGACGGTGTTGAACGGGATAAACTGTATCCGCTCGATGTCGATCGCGGCCTGGAGAAAGTCCGTGCCATCAAGAAGGACACGATCTTCTACAGCAACACGTCCGAGGCCCAGCAGTTGCTCCGATCGGGAGAGGTCTCGGTCGGCAGCCTCTGGAATACGCGGGCGCAAGGCGTGAAAGAGGACACCAAGGGACGGGTCAACTATCACTTCAATGAGGCCATCCTCCTGATTGCCGCGTGGAACGTCCTGAAAGGGACGAAGAACGCCAAGGATGCATGGCGCTGGGTGGCGCTGTCGCAAGATCCGGCGCTTCAGGTGGCGCTGCTCGCGCGGCTGGGCTGGGGGCCGATCAATCCGGCCGCGAACAAGCTTGTTCCAGCCGAACTGCAGCAGCAAAATCCTGGGTCGCCCGAAAACCTCGCCCGTCAGGTGGCGACCGATGCCGAGTGGTACGCCAGAAACTATTTCGAGGTCCAGAACCGCTATCTCGACGCGCTTGCGTCATGAGCATGGCCGTCGAGGCTCCAATTGACGCCGTAGCGCCGCTCACCTTCATGGGCGCGCCCTTCGCGGCTCGCGTACCGCCGCGATCGCGAGCCGTCATCGGCGGACTTCCGTTCGATGCCGGCCAGCACGCCTCGCGCCTCGGCTCGCGGCTTGGCCCCAGGAGCGTTCGCGAACAGTCGATCCAGTTGCGCGCGGTAGATCCCGACACCGATTGTGACGTCGTGGCCGCGCTCGGACTGGTCGACGTAGGGGACGTGCGCGTGCAGCACGGCGACCTCGACGCCTCCCAGCGGGCTATCGCCGTGTTCGCCGGCACTCTCGTCAACACGAACGCGATTCCGGTGATGATCGGAGGGGACGGCAGCGTCACGCTGCCTCTCCTCCGCGCGGTGTCGCGCCGCTACCCGGAACTTGCGGTCGTGCATCTGGACGCGCATACGGATGCCTATCCGCTGGTCGGAAATGTCGGGCCGGCAGCCTTCCATCGGGCCGCCGAGGCACGGCTTATCGACCCGAAAGCATCGTTCCATATCGGGTTGCGCGGTCCAGTCTCCTCAAGGGGGCTCTATGCGCATGCTCGCCAACTTGGCTATCAGCTCGTAACAATCGCGCAGCTGTTGGACCGCGGCATCGCGGCGGTGTTCGACGAAGTGAGTCTGCAGCTCGCCGGTCGTCCCGTCTATGTTTGCTGGGATATGGACTTCTTCGATCCGTCCGTGGCGCCCGGCGTCATCACCCCGAGCTGGGAGGGCGTTACGGCCCGTGAAGGCTTGCAGGTGGCGCGATCGCTCCGCCGGATGAACATCGTTGCGATCGACATCAACTGCGTTAGCCCACCCCATGATGCCGCGGGTCTCGCCGCCTTTCTTTGCGCCCGCATCATCCTCGAATTTCTCGTCGGCCTGGCCACCGCACACCAGGCGTCCGAAAGGTAGCAACCGCCATGAATGTAGCGTCTCCCGTCACGCATTTGGACCGCGCGTCCTCGCGCGCTACCACTCGAGTGATCCGTACGTCCGAGGAAGCGCTTGCAGTTGCGCGAGAGCTTGCGCCGGCGTTGGCCGCCGGTGCATCAGAACGCGACAGGGAACGCCGCCTGCCGCACGAGGAGGTCAGGCAATTTGTACGAAGCGGATTATGGGGTATCGGCATCCGACCCGAATTCGGGGGAGCCGGGGCTTCGCTCGAGACCATCATCGAGGTCGTGGCGACCATTTCGGAGGCTGATCCGTCGATCGGCCAGCTTCCGCAGAACAACTACCTGTTGCTCGAGAACCTCAATCGCATCGGCACCGAGCAACAGAAGCGCTTCTTCTTCGCCGAAGTGCTGCGCGGCAAGATAATCGGAAATGCATTCGCCGAAGCCGGCGGAAGGGATGTGCAGGATATCCGCAGCCGCATCAGCCGAACGGCCAAGGGCCTCAGGCTGAACGCCCATAAGGTCTATTGCACCAACGCCTTGTTGGCGGACTGGATACCCATCTCCGGCGTCGACGATGACGGCAATATCGTTTATGCCTATGTCGAGCGCGATGCCGTCGGTTTATCCGTCGTCGACGACTGGAACGGATTCGGACAACGAACGTCGGCAAGCGGCACGGTGATTGCCGAGGATGTTGCGGTCAATCCAGCGCATGTCGTGGAGCGTCACAAATCATTTTCCAGTCCGAGCTTGAGCGGTCCTTTCGCCCAACTGTTGCATGCCGCGATCGACCTCGGAATTGCGCGGGCTTCCTTTGCGGAGGCGGTACGGCTTGCGCGCGCGGCGTCGCGTCCCTGGATCGACAGTGGAGTGGAGCGTCCGCAGGATGACCCTCATACGATCGCCGCGCTCGGGGATCTGCAAATCCGGGTGCACGCGGCCAGCGCGATGGTGGAACGCGCAGCTCGCATCACGGATAGTGTGAGGGAGCATCATGACGAGGCGGATGTTGCGCACGCCTCCGTGGCTGTCGCCGAGGCAAAGGTGCTGGCAAACGATACGGCGCTGTTTGCCTCATCCAAGCTATTCGAATTTGGCGGCGCAAACAGTGCTCGCACAAGCCTCAACCTCGATCGGCATTGGCGCAACGCGCGCACGCATACCCTGCATGACCCGGTGCGTTGGAAGTACCATTTGATCGGAAATTATGTGCTGAACGAACGAAATCCGCCCCTTCATAACTGGGCTTGAGAATGGGACCCCGAGATGATCAGCCGGGTCGGGCCATCAGCCAGAGGTCGGATGCGTCGTAGGTCTGACGATGGGAGGATTTGCGGGATACGAGCAACCAAAGCAAAAACGAGACGCTCATGCTTGGCATGATGTTCACGAAAATTGTCATTCGTGCTTCTAGTCGATTTCGATCCGGCCCAAATACCATCGATATGATGAGCTTTGCGGCGAAGTTGTCGGACTCGGTTGCCTGAAATCGGACAGGCAAGACGAATCGCGAGGAGTTCACAATGGCGCGCATATTGCGGGGACCAAATGGCGCTTCACTTCACGCGCTCCGAGTTCGAGGCGCGACAGCAGCGACTGCAAAATGAGCTGAGCCGACTTGGCCTGTCGGGCCTTTTGATTTTCCGACAGGAGAGCATGTATTGGCTCACCGGCTATGACACATCCGGATACTCGCAGTTTCAGTGTCTATGGTTCGGTGCTGCCGGCGATATGGTGTTGCTGACGCGTTCTGCTGACATCCGACAGGCCCGGCTGACGTCGACAATCGACGATGTGCGCCTCTGGGTGGATCGGCATGGCGCAAATCCGGCAGAGACGCTATTTGGCGAGATCCGTGATCGCTTCGCATTCGGCAGCCGGATAGGTGTTGAATATGGCGCCACGACGCTCAATGCGCAGCGCGGCAAGTTGGTGGACGCCGCCTTTGCCAAGGACGCCAAATTGGAGGATGCGTCCGAGCTGATCTCGGCTCTGCGTCTCATCAAATCTCCCGCCGAACTTGTCTATGTTCGCGAGGCCGGCCGCATTGCTGATGTGGCATGGCGAAACGGACTGGCCAAGTGCGCACCCGGAAATTCCGAGTCCGACATCCTGGCCGAACTGTACGGCACGGTCCTCAAAGCGGGAGGCGATCCGGCGGCGGGACGTTTCGTCTGCGGGGCCGGCGATAACGCCCTGCAGTGCCGCTATTTTACCGGCAAAGGAACGATCGGAGCGATCGATCAGGTGACGGTGGAGTTCGCGGCGGCATATCGTCACTACCATGTCGCCCTCATGCGAACAGCGTTGGTCGGGCAGGCGAGCGCCACGCAACGCCGCATGCATGCCGCAGCGGTTGAGGCGCTTTCCGCCTGCCAGCAACGCCTGAAGCGGGGATCTACTTTCGGTGATTTGTTCGATGCTCACGCCGATGTACTCGATCGCCGCGGGTTTCAGCACGCGAGACTCAACGCATGCGGCTATAGCCTCGGAAATTCCTATCCACCAACCTGGATGGAGTGGCCAATGGCCTATGCAGGCAATCCAGTATCCATTGCGCCGGGTATGGTGATCTTCCTGCACATGATCCTTCTCGACAGCGAAGCTGGCCTTGCCATGAGCCTGGGCGAGACGTTCATCGTGACCGATGAAGCACCCGAGCGTCTTTCGACGCTTGACCATTCACTTCCGCTCATCGCGTGAGAGCCTGATATGAGCATCGTCAATGGGCAAAGCGTCGAGGTTCGCTCGCTGAGCAAGACCTACGGCTCCACGGTCGCGCTCGATGATCTGTCCCTTACCGTGCAGGCAGGAGAGTTTCTCGCAATTCTTGGTCCGAGCGGATCGGGGAAATCGACCGCTCTGATGACGATCGCCGGGTTTGAATCTGCAGACCGCGGCCAGATCCTGATCGGCGGACAAGCCATCGACCGTGTGCCGGCCCACAGGCGCGGCATCGGCATGGTGTTTCAACGCTATGCGCTGTTTCCCCATCTCACCGTCGCAGAGAATCTTGCCTATTCGTTGCGGCGACGGGGCTGTTCCGACCTGGAAATCCGCCAGCGCGTCGCGGCGGCACTCGATCTCGTCAAGATGACCGGTCTTGGTGCGCGATCCATTGGCGAACTGTCCGGCGGCCAGCAGCAGCGCGTCGCAATCGCGCGGGCGACGATCTCCAATCCGACGGTGCTTCTGATGGATGAGCCGATGAGTGCGTTGGACAGGAAGCTGCGGCAGCATATGCAGCTGGAACTCAAGCTGCTTCAAAGAGAGCTCGGGACCACCGTTATTCTCGTCACCCATGATCAGGAAGAGGCGATGTCGATGGCAGATCGGATCGCGCTGCTCGACCACGGCCGCCTTCGTCAGGTGGGTACGCCGGCAGCTCTTTATCACCAGCCGGCCGATGCATTTGTTGCCGACTTCATCGGCCGCACGAATTTCCTGCCGCTTGCCGGCAGCAGTCTGCGCGTCGAAGGATTTGCGACGGAACTGGCCCATGCGCTTGCCACGGACAGTCCGAGAACAGGCGCAAGGGCAGGAGTGCGTCCGGAGGACGTCCTGCTCGGCCTCGAGCGCGATGGTGGCGAAGCGTGCCGCATCATCGAGACAGCCTTCAGCGGATCAACCCAAACGGTGCTGGTGGAGGCGGGCGGACACCGGCTGATCGCCGAACAGCCTGCGCGCGAGCGTGCCTGGCGGCCGGGCGAGGTGGCCGCGCTACGCTTCCGTCCGGGCAGCGTTCGTCTATTCGACCAATCGCCGGTCGCAAATCAGGAGAAGTCCCATGCCGCTTAAGCTCACCCGACGGACATTTCTAGGCGGCGCGGCGCTGGCAGGCGGCGGGCGGTTCACCTTTCCGGCACCAGTCATTGCGGGGTCAACGTTGAAAGGCAACGGCACCGTGGTCGTCCATGACGGCGGCGGGTCAATGGGGATCGCTCAGCTGAAGGCCTACTCTGAACCCTTCGAAGCAGAAACCGGAATTAAGGTCATTCATCAGCCAGGCGTTGCCTCCGGCGTGCAGTTGGCGGCAGTCCTGGCGGGGGCTCCCAAACACGACGTCGCTCTGCTCTCCGGAGGCGCGATCGCCAACTTCGAGAAGGACAAGCTCCTGCTTCCCATCGACTACGATCTCTGGGCGGGCAAGGACAGAGAGGGTTACGACGTCGTTGCGGCCGAGACGAACTACGCGCCGGCGATGATCTACTCGATGCTGATTGCGTATGAAGCCGAGAGATTGGGGAGCAGGACTCCCTCGACTTGGGCCGATCTATGGAATTCGCGGGATTTCCCCGGACGGCGGACACTTGCCACCGGGACCAATGCCGCAGATGGCGCCACTTATGAGATCGCGCTGCTGGCCGACGGGGTGCCGCCCGATAGGCTTTATCCGCTCGACTGGAAGCGCGCCTTCCGCAGCCTCGACAATTTGCGAAGCAATGTCGTCAAGTGGTGGGCCAGCGGTGCTGAATCAGTGCAACTCCAGGTCGATCGACAGGCAACGGTTGGCAGCGCCTGGAATGGGCGCATCGATGGCGCGAACGATCAGGGGGCAAGGATTGGCAAGAGCTGGAACCAGGGCATTCTGCAATGGGCCGCCTGGGCTGTTCCAAAGGGAGCCGAGAACAGCGAGAACGCACAGAAGTACATCGCCTATATGAGCCGACCGGAGCCTCAGGCGAGATTCTCCGAGCTGATCACCTATGGACCCACCAACGCTCGCGCTTTCGAACATCTCTCGAAACACCGGGCAGACTTGATGCCTACCGCGCCCGGGCTCAAAGAGCGGCAGATTGTGCAGGACTATGCCTTCTGGAATGCGGTGGATGCCACCGGAGAAACTGGCCTGCGACGCGCCATCATAGAGTGGGAACGGTGGGTCGCCGGAGGCTAACATCGCCAATTTCTCCGACGGGCGATGCGGACAAGTGAAACGGCTAGCTCTCCCTCTGCCGGGCGTTGTGCTTCTGGGGGCTGGCTACGCCTTGCCAATGGCTATCGTGGTCTGGATGAGCCTGCGGCATCAAGGGCGTTGGAGCACTCAAGCATACACACAGATCGTTCATACCCCGGTCTTTTTTGGAATTTTCCTCAAGACCCTCTGGATGGCGTTTTCTGTCACCGGCCTCTGTGCGTTGTTGGGATATCCCTATGCTTATTTCGTAGCGACCCGGATCCGTCGGTATGCCGCTCCGATCATGATGCTGGTGGCGATTCCTTATCTGACCAGCATCCTGATCCGGTCCTATAGCTGGATCGCAATCCTCGGCAGCTTCGGCATTGTAAACCGGCTTCTCATTTCCATCGGGCTGGCGAGCGAGCCGCTGCCGCTGGTCTTCAGCAGCTTTGGTAGCTATGTCGGCATGGTTCACATCCTTCTGCCTATGATGATCCTGCCGCTCTACGGTGCCCTGCGGAGACTTGATCCGGCGTTGATCAAAGCTGCGCAGAGCCTTGGAGGTGGCCCAGCGACCGTCTTCTGGACGATCGTTTTTCCGCTCTCGCGCCCGGGACTGGCAGCGGGCTGCGCACTGGTCTTTCTGTGCGCCCTTGGCTTTTACATCACGCCAGCCATGCTCGGGGCCCCCGGCGACTACCTGGTGGCCCAGGCTATTGAAGTCCGCGTCTCGACGTTGGCGGATTTCGATTTCGCAGCCGCGCTGGCTTGCATACTGTTTTTCGGGGTCAGCGGGTTTCTGGTCCTGTTTCGCCGAAACGTTGTTCCACTCGGACCAGCCGCGAACGATCGATGGCAGTCCAGAGGGGGCGGGGACGGCTTGCGCGGTGCTGGCCGGTATTGGCGAACGGCTATCGATCAGGTGGCGGTGGCGCTCGCCCGTTTGTGCGACGCGAGGGCTTTTCTCGCCAGTCCTTTTCTTCTCATCCTCTTCGCCCTGGTACTGCTATTCCTGCTGGCACCGATGATCGTCGTCATCATGATTGCGTTCAGCAATGCGCCCTATCTCATGTTCCCGCCTCCGGGCTTTTCTGCACGTTGGTTTAACTCCCTGCTCGGCGACCAGCGCTGGCGCAACGCCGCAGTGTTCAGCTTCAGTATGGCCGCACTTTC
>Ga0099822_1010552_pt1 | contig 11440 bp, 12 predicted proteins | sample CowpeawhiteBW_FD_76839 | JGI IMG/M metagenome (GOLD analysis project Ga0099822, IMG submission 76839) | Root nodule microbial communities of legume samples collected from California USA - Cow pea white BW | ecosystem: Host-associated > Plants > Roots > Nodule | place: USA: California | collected... | reverse complement strand
CAGTATAAAAATTCGTGGTGTCCTCTCTTCTCTAACCTTTCTCTCTTGCATTTTCATTTTAAAGTTTCAAGAACTTGTGCTTTAATCATCTTTTTCATGTTCTTACATGTTTTCATAGCATCTAAAGCATTGAGCATGTTTGTATAATCATTTGGAAATGATCTTGATCATTCTTGAGCATTGTTTCTGGTTTAAAATTCAAATTCATATTTCTGCATTTTTCCCAGTATTTCAGTCGACTATTTTTCAATTTCAATCGATTGATTATACCAGAACAAAATTTGTTTAGTAAAATCAATCTGTTAACTCTGTTTTTGATCGATTGAAAGTGTATAGTTCAGTACTGTTTGCATCCTAACTTGGTGATCTATTTGATCCAATTAAAGGAGGTTTTTAGCTTGCAAAAATAGCCTAAAGTTTTAACTAGCCAATTCAACCCCCCCCCCCTTCTTGGCTTTTCAACCATTTCAAAACTAACAGTTTGAAAATGTTAATTTTGTAGTTAATTCAACTCAAGAAGCCAATTGCATTTTGTGGTAGTTAAGTTTGTTAAATAGGTTTTCAGATTTTCGAATTAGGGTTTTTACTCAATCATTTCAGTTTATTTCAACTCTTATTTCCAATTAATGATAGTTAGAATTTTTTCACCTTACAAATTCGTTCATTTAATCACTCCATATTCGTATTTGAATCTCTCGACATATTCATACATGAATAGCCATTTTGCATTTTGTAGTGTTTAGTTTTTAGTTTTTGTTAACATGATTTGTATTCTTTTAGGTTGATTTTAGTTTCTTTAGATTCATTGTTAGCACTCCATTTTGCATGTTTTTACCTTTATAAAAGTTTTCTTTTAGTTTAAATAAATGTGTTTCCATCTTTAATTAACTAGTTTTTGTTATTTGCTTTGGAAAATAGAGTTTTCATAAAAATATGATAAAAAAAGTTGTTTAGCAGTCTTTTATTTCTAATAGTTTTGTTTTTATTAGAACTCCCTTTTCAAATAACTCTCTTTGCCAGAAAGCCCTCCTTTTTGCTATATTAAGTTTTGGACCCCTAACTCTCATTTTTTTTCTCCTTTTTGCATATTAGCCCGTACTGGTCAACTAAAGCTTTGACCAACCTTGATTTCATCAAAATGCATTGTTTCACTAATAAAGTGGCGGATCAAATTTGTGATGCTGATCAAAAGAGGCACGAGCCCTCGATGCTACAACATGCGTAGACAACCAGAACCTGATGCACATGGAGAGATGAGTCTGATGCACGATCAAAGGAGGAGGATGTATGATCAAGAATGAAGGAGATTCGAGCAGATTCGTGAACAAGTGGAAGGATCAAAGAGAGATCAAGGGTATCGAAAGGGGGTTGCAATATTGTGATTCTGGTTTCGTTCAAAGATAAAATGCTAGGTTAATTTTTGTTTCATTTCTCTATTTTCTTTTTCTTATGGAGGGGGGTTTTAAAGGTAGCGTTTAGGTTTTGTGAAACAACAAACGTTGGTTGCGCGATAGTGAGAAATGTTTGGGGGTTGGCTTCGTGTTCTTATATTCTTGTGAGTGAGGGAGAGGAAGTGTAATGTAAGAGGGTTTTCTCCATATCTGATGAGCGCAATAGTAGCCTTCATGAGATTGGGGTTTTCCTAGTGTGTTAGGTGGTTCTACTTAGTTCACCCACTTAGAGACAGACAACGGGATTGAACTAAGAGACCTTCCTTCACCATTTAAATTTCTAGCACTTTCTTTATCTCTTGTAAACCTTTGATTCTGCAATGAAATACACTTTGATGTTCAGTTTCCTTTCCAATTTTCAGTTCTAAATTTAGTTTGTTTAGTTTTTGCTTCCAATGTTCCGATTTCTACCTTTAAATTTTGTATTGCTTTTGAATTCCTTTAGTGCTTTCCAGTTTTAAATTAGTTGTGGTGTTGAGATAGTGGTTGAGTATGGTTCAAAACTAAGCCCAAAATTATGGTTTCTTTTAGGAATCGATGTGACCCCAAAGTGAGCGCAACCTTTCAAGATGTCTTCTCGAGGGCAAAGGAAGCATATTCTAATCACTAAATTAGTTTTAAGTTCAAAATTCACCTTGCATTATTGATTTTTGTCTCAGCATAGTTTGTGGTTACCATTTTTATTATTATTGTCTTCTGATCATGCATCAGTTCACTATCCATATTCCAACTTTAATTTCGTGTAGTAGTTAGCCTAAGATCATACTTTTTGTTAGTTATTTTGGTAGGAAATTTCAGTTGAAACAACATTTTTGGGTTTAAAAGAGACCTTGATCTGTTTTCCTTTTTGAAATGCTTCACACACTCTATCCTTCTCAAATTTGAATTTTGGTAGTCCTTCAACCAACTGTTTTCTATTTAGCCGATTGAAATGTTGCATGTGTATGTGACAAAGTCTCTTACGCCATAGCCAAGTATCATCTACTTTGTAAGCAAACAATGAATGCTAAATGATGCATGATGCAGATTAAGTAGGTATATATTGTTTACTCTTTTTCCTATCAAAACAATGCTACCACATGCATCATATATAAAACAATTATTTGGTTCACACATGACTTTAAAGCCTTTGTCACATAATTGACTTATACTTATCAAATTGTCTTTTAGCCCTTCTACCAGCAGCACATTCTTGATGTTGAAAGAGGATCCATTGCCTATGACTCCATTTCCAAGGACTCTTCCTTTGTTGTTGTCTCCATAGGTTACAAACCCTTCCTCCTTCAACTCTAACTTTGCAAATTTGGTCTTATCCCCTATCATATGCCTCGAATAGCCATTATCAAGGTACCACAAATCTTTTTTATCACCTTTTATAACCTGCAAAACAGATTTGGATTACTTGGTACCCTTTGATAGGTTGGGTCCATCATGGTTATACCTTTCTAGATCCTTTTGGGATCCATTTCCTAACCCCTTTACAAAAATCATATTTTCTAGCATAGCAGTTCTTAATGACATTACCTTTTTTCATACAATACTTGTAAGAAATGAATGACATATCATTTGGCTTACTTTTTGAAAAGAAACTAGAGAACTTCTTAGTTTTCGTTTAGAAAGTAGGATTGTAACCAAGTCTAGCTTTGCCAAACACACAGTTTTGAGAACCAAGAACAGCGTCTAAGCTTACTTCCCCTCTTGTGAACTTAGCACAATTTTTCAAAAGGTATTTCACTTGAATTTTTAAAATTGTGCAGTTTTCACAGCGTTTTTCAGCCGGCTAATTTCTAAAACAATCGGTTGAATTACTATAAATCATTTCCAAATGTTCAAAATCAGTTTTTAAATCAGCTGTTTCTTTTCCTAGTTGACTGACTTTATTTTCCAGCCAATTGTTTAAACCTTGCAATCAATTGTTTAATGCAAAAATCTTGTTTGCTTCATTATGCAACTCTTCAAAATCATGCAATAATTGATTGTAATCATTTTTTTCTGGAGAACTTACCTGACTTGAAGAGGATGACTCATAACTAGCCATGAGGCACAAATTGGCCTCTTCACTCCAATCTTGTGAGGAGCTAATTGTTGAATCATCATTGTCCTACCATGCAATGTATGCATGTCTCTCCTTTGGTTTCTTCTCCCTTTTCCTATCAACACTCTTCTCCTTTTCTTTGTTAGCATTTTCACATTCAATTTTGATCTGTCCTTGTTTTCCACAGTTATAACAAGTAAAATTGGAAGAGTTTGATTCATTTTGTTTGGAAGTATACCTCTTAAGATTACTGTTCCTGCGGAGAACAAATAAGATAAGTCAGATACAAGCGTTACCTTACCTCAATCCGCAATCTCCTCAATAGTGTCTCGGTTTGAACTGGTTTGGACCCGAGAGGGGTTACCTGCAGAAGAGATTTCGACGCTCAAGTCAGCAAAAACTCTCAGAAAGTCAAATCTTGTAATTAAGGGAGTAATGAATGCGTACCTTTAATTGCTGGGGTCCATGCATATTTATAGATTTTTAATTATGTCTGGCCACGTCATGGGTCGGGCCTATGTTTGGGTCGTAGGTGGGTCTGGGCCTTAGTCCAGGTCACTTAGTTCGATTATCGCGGGCCTTAGGGGTTTTGCTGGTAATGCTAAGAATTTGCTAAGTTCTCGCTTAGTTTCTTTATGATACCGGCTTAGGCAAGTTAGTTCTTTAGTGGCTTAGACCGGTTGCTCTTATAACGGTTTAGGCTGGTTACTTTCATTTGCTTGGCATACGTATGGTGATTATTTGCGTCCTTGGCAGCTATGTGGATGGATCTTATGGCTATAGTCGGGCTAAGCCGCCTAGGTGTAGTACAATTACCTTTGCTACATTTCCTTTTGAGATACTTACCAAACTTTTTGACAAGGAGATTCAAGTTCTCACTATCACTTGATTCAGCCACCTCATCCCCAGGTTCCTCATTCTTCTTGGTGCTAGTCTTTAAAGTTATGTTCCTTACTTTTTTCTAACTTGACTCTAGCTCATTTAGCCTTTTCATCTCAATCTCGTGCTTTCTAAGCTTGCCAAACAATGCAGCTCTAGTCAATGTAGATAAGTCTCTTATTTTTTATATAGCCGTGACTTTTGGTTGCCAAGATCTATCAAAACACTTCAACACCTTTATGTTTAACTCCTCTTTGTCAAATTCCTTACCCAAACCCATGAGATGGTTGACTGTGTGAATGAATCTCTTTTGTACATCCGCTATAGATTATCCTTGTTGCATCTTGAATAGATCATACTCTTGAATCAAGGTATGCTTCCTTGCTCTCTTAACATCATTGGTTCCTTCATGAGTCACTTTAACAACCTCCCACATTTCCTTGGCACTCTAGCATTGTGAAACACGAAAAAACTCATCCATGTTGAGAGATGACATGAGGATATTCTTAGCATTGGAATCATATTGGGCTCTCCTCCTTTCTTCCTCAGTCCATTGAGTTCAAGGCTTATCAACCTGCACATTTGCAACAATATGCTTAGGAGTATATGGTTCATTTATGAATGCATCCCATATCCCTTGATCTATTGATTCAATAAAGATTTTCATCCCAATTTTCCAAAATTGGTAATTAATGTCATTAAACATAGGGGGTCTATGAATTGAGGCACCTTCAGCAAAGGGTAACTTATTTTCAGCCATTTCAAGTAGTTCAAAAATAGAATTAGGACCTTACTTTAGCAAATTTCAAGTACCTAGCTCTAGATACCAATTGTAAGTTTTGAAATGGTTAAAATGCCAAGAAGCGGGGGTTTAATTGGCTAGTTAAAACTTTAGGCAATCTTTAAAGTCTAAAAACTATCTTTAATTGAATCAATTTGATCACCAAGTTTCGATGCAAAAAACCACTCGACAATATACTTTCATTCGGTCAAAAACAAAGTTAGTCGATTGATTTTACTAAATAGATGTCGTTCTAGTATAATCAATCGATTGGAACAAAAAATAATCGACTGAAATACTGGGAAAAATATAGAAATGCAGATTTACGATTTGGAGCAAGAACAATGAAAAAGAACAGTCAAGATAGGTTCTAATTGATTATGCAAAAATGCTCAATGTTGCAGATGCCACCAAAACATTCAAGAATATGAAAAAGATTATTTAAATTCAAGTTCTTTAAACTTTAAATGATTATGCAAGAGAGAAGGGTTAGAGAAAAGATTGGAGCACAAGATTTTTATACCGGTTCACTCAAACCTGAGCTACATCTAGTTTGTCAAGGCAACCTGAGCCTGACTTTGCACTATTTCAAAAGATTTATAAAGTTTACACTCTACACTTTCAAAATAAGCAAAACACACCAAAGACTCTTGCATCACACAAGAATCACAATAGCACAACAAGACACCTCTTGTAGACCTAGAAAACTACTAGGCACACACACACAAAGCTTAAGAAAGATCAAACCTCAGTGGTAACACAACCCTGCCTACCACCAACACCTTCTCCAAGCTTCAAACACAAGTCAAAAGCTCCAACAATTGATGCAAGATCAATCTTCAATAACTGCAATCTGAATGATCACGAAAGAGAGAGAATCCACAGCTTTCCAAAACAATTTCGCGCTAAAAAATGGTTTCGGCACCTCTCTTTCGAAAATCACAACACTAATAGTCAAATTGTTACGAAATTCAACAGGTTGATTTCCAAATCAATCAGTTGATTTCACTTGACTTAAGTGAAATCAATCGATTAAAAAATAAATCAACTGATTGAATAAGTCACAATTTAAGACTACTGCAGCTAACCTTTTACCCTGTTGAAAAACCATTCAACAAATTAAAAGACACTTTTAACCCGTTGAAAAATATTTCAACAGATTCAAAAACATAATTAAGACCAAATACATCAAACTAATGCTACAAGGTCTACAATGTGAATTACAAACATCAAGCATTCTTTCCTAATGATTGATTCATGTTGAGGGCACACGTTCAAGGTTTGTTCAACATGAATACCATCAAATCTCGATAACTTCATCAATGTAGGCACGATTCCAAAGCAATGGCTCCAAGTAGTTCAACAAAGCTTCATCAAATCTTCATGAGACACACCACCCAGGCTTCACATGTCAACAAAGAGTACCACCAATACAAACCTCCATGCCTGTATTTATCACTCGTCTAAACTCAATTACGAACCTCCCCACTCGTAATACATTCAAGCATAATATATGAGGAACCCATAGGATTCTTATCTCATCACCCAACACCCATAATCATACATAGCATATCATAAACCCAATTTCTTAGTGAGAAAAAATCACTAGCCTATCACACTTACGCATGCAAAACACCTAAAACCCACATCCTGCCCATGGACTATCGCTTGACAAAGCAAAAGCGTCGCCTGGCAATTTCTTGTTTCAAATCGGCTCGCGATTCAGTATCACCGCCTGACGCCACACCTTCTAGGCCCTTCCTTTCTCGCCCATCACCTGGTGGTCCAGCCGCGTCGCCAGGCGCTATACTAGCAGTATCAAACTACTAGTTTACACCTCAAAATATATTTCATATGTACCAATCACCCAATGTAGAATGCATAATTGCAATACACATATTCATATGTCTTCACATGACTCAAGTGCACCAACACAAATCATATGCATCAATCTTAATTCCATACATGCATTCACCGCTTTGAATGATATCAACACATGAAACTATCAAGGAGTTATTCATGCTCATAGTCTAACTCATAAACAGTAACATAACAGTTCATACAAACCATTCAAAAGCATAGCCCAACCAAAACAATATCTGCAATAGTTCTTTTAATTCAGTCCCTCATGCCAACCCAAGTTTAACTTACATACCCACTTTCGTTTATACACTAAACTACCAAAACAATAGTAATTCGGCCTTACTAAATCAATATCATGCGTATTCATAATTTAAACATTCACAAAGCAGCCCAATTCGCGCTAACATGCATCAAGCACAACAAAACACAACACATTGTTGCGCACAGGGTGTCGCTTGTCGGTGCCTGCCTACCACCAAGCAATGCATCAAGATTCATGTAAAGAATCCAAAATCTCTTCACCTACAGAAACCTAAAAACCCAAATACGCAACCCACACATCTAATTTCATGGAAAATCAATCAATCATGCTTCCAACATCCATACATGTTTAATTAAATTCATACAAAGATGACATAACAACCTTTTCAAACCTGGACATCAAACATCATCATCATCATCATCGTGTTTTCAATACTTCCACAAGCCCAAAGTGAACCCTCATGCCCATTCATTCAATGATTCACTAGTGTATCATCACAACAGTGGCATTTCAAACGTTTTATAACAATATACACTCAAACATGGATAAAAAAAATTCTCAAAAGATCAAATGTTGCCACAACACCAACCAAAACAGAGAAAACAACCAACACTCCATGTGCCACTTGGCGACCCAAGAACGTTGTCTGGCGATTTCTGGGAAGAAACCCAAAAAATGCGAACCAACGAAAAATTGAAATTGAAAAGCCACCCATGCTCTTGCACACCATGAAAACACACAGTTTATAAATTAAACACATAATACAACTCTCCTTACTTGGAATTCCCACTCCAAACGCACTCCTAGTGTTCCTTCTTACACATAAAATTTTCTAGCCTTTGCCTCTACCACTAAGCACCCTTCCTAGCCTTCTAAACTCCCATTAGGTCCAGTTTTGGTGCTCCCACAAGTCTACCCTAGTGCCCACATGAAAAACCCTTCCGAGTTCTAGTAAAGCACCCTTCTCCTTTAATTTTTTAGCCTTAAAAAAATAATAAAATAAATTAAAACGGAAATGGCTTAATTGCCATTCAAGTGACATTAACCTGGAGGTTTCTGCTCAATAACTTCCATAACTTCTCTAAAGACGACTAGGGTTCCTAGGTCATCCACCAATGTAATAAAAATAAGCAAGCGCAAAAAAAAAAAGAATATTTAGCACTAGCCAAGACTCGAACTCCCATCCTTACAATCACCAAGCATATTCACCACCAACAAGCCATTACATATTCCATGACATTTCACACACATATACAAATAAGATTTACACTAAGCACCTCCCTCATGCCTCACAGAACCTATTCTATCATATTGCTACATATTGGAGCCTCCAGTCAATGCTTTAAATGAGAACCCAAGGTATTTATTTATAGAAATATTTGGGCGGTGCTTAGCCCAACTTTTGGCACTTAGTCATGCGCCGCCTTAAATTCTGAGCACATTCTTTTGTGGTTGAGCCATGCATCGCCTTAAGTGTTGAGCTCATTCTTTCGTGGCTCAGCCATGCACTGCTTCAACTGATGAACACATTTTCTTGTGGCTTAGCCATGCACCGCCTTACATGTTAAGCACATCTCTTGTGGCTCAGCCACGCACCGCCTTAAGTGCTAAGCACCATTTTGTTGTGGCTCAGCTCCAAAAGTCATATTTTAGATCCTTCCTTGACCACCTTACTCGAGTTCAGCCGTGAATTTTGGGACTCAGCTGCATCATTTTTAATTCTTCGAGAAATTGCTGCAAAAATCATCAAAAATTCATTAATTTCTTATTTTTCTTCTTTTTAATACCTCATTATGTAATTACAATCTAAAATGGGTTGTTTAGTTACAAAATATTATCAATTAAAACATGATAAGTTCATGTTTATATGGAAACTTTATGCATTTTAGACACTTATCAAAATGCTATGAGTTTTTTAGAGTTTCTCAATGTGTTTCTGTAAAGGACATGTGGGATGTGCTTGAAGTTACACATGAATGAACAAATTATGTGAAGAGAGCAAGGAAGCATGCAATGATACAAGAATATGAGTTGTTCAAAATGCAGCAAGGAGAAACCATAATTGAAGTCCAGGAAAGGTTCACACATATTATTAACCATCTCGTTGGCTTGGGAAAGGATTTTGACAAGGAGGAGCTAAAAATCAAGGTATTGAAATGTCCTGATAGAAGTTGGCAACCAAAAGTCATGGCTATTTCATAATCAAAGGATTTGTTAACAATGACTATTGTTGCCTTGTTTGGAAAGCTTAGAGAACATGAGATTGAAATGAATAGGTTGAAAGAACTAGAGAGTAGTGTGAAAATGGTAAAGAACATTGCCTTGAAGTCTAAGACCAAGATAAATGATGAGGTAGATGAAGATGTGGTTGAGTTTAGTGAAAATGAAAAAATCTCAATCTCCTTGTCAAGAAGTTTGGAAAGTATCTTAAAAGAAGAGGTAACAAAGGTAATTAAAGGAGGTATAATTTTGAACAAAATGAATCTTATAGCACTTCTATGTTCATTTGTTATAATTGTGGGAAACAATGACACATCAAAATTGAGTGTCCAAATGTTAACCAAAATAAAGATAAAGGTTCTGACATGGAATGGGAAAGCAAGTTCAAGGAGAGACATGCATACAATGTTTGGGATGATAATGATGATTTAACAAGTAATTCATCACAAAAACAAAGTGAAGAAGCAAACTTATGTCTCATGGTTGGTTATGAGTCATCATCATCAAGTCAAGCAAGTTCTCTGTCCTTATAAGATAATAATTATTATTATCAATTACCGCATGATTTTGAAGAATTGCATGATTTTAAGCAAATAAAATTGTTGTCATAAATAATCGGCTAAAAGGCTTAAACAACTAGCTAGAAAACAAGACTAATCTACTAGAAAAAGAATTAACAGATTTAAAAGTTGATTTTGAAAACCTAGACACGATTTACAACAATTCAACTTGTTGTTATGAAAATCAATTGATTTCAAATCTTTGTGAAAATCGCACTGTTTTGGAAAACAAAGTCAATTAGCTTTTAAAAACTTATGCAGAATTCACAAGAGTAAAAGAAATTTTAGAAGTTGTTTTTGCCTCTCAGAATTGTGATTTTGGAAAGGCTAGAATTGGATACAATTTTGTTTCTGAAAAAGAAAATCAAGAATTTCGTAGTTTTCTTTTCCATAAGTAAATTGAATCATATGCCTTTTGTTACTTACAATTATTGTATGAAAAATGGTCATGTTTTGAAGAATTACAATGTTAGGTAATGTGATGTGCCTATGCGATTTTTGAAATGGATCCCAAAAGGAATAAGAAAGGATTAACCATGTTTGGACCCAAGTTATTAAGGGTACCACATAATACAAATTTGTTTTGCAGGTATTAAAGAGTAATAAGGATTTGTGGTATCTTAACAGTGGGTTCTAGGAACATGACTAGGGATGTCAATGGGGCAGGTACGGTACGGGTAGTAGCTCCCTTGTACCCTACCCACTTGATAAATATCCGGCCCGTACCCGTACCATATCTGTCGGGTATCCGTTATGTGGGTATCACCTATTTTTTTCATATCTACAGGTATCCATGGGTACCTGCGGGTATTTACAAAATTATTTAAAAAACAAATATTTAATCATAAATTCAAATAAAATAAAATAAAATACATCAATATCATAACTTATCAATAAAGTTAAAAAAAATCAAGTTCATAATAGTCCAAATAATTATAAAAATAAATATAAAATGACGTTCAACACAATGGAAATTCTTTAATTAGTACTTTGATCAACAAGCACACTTTCTCCTTGATTCCTAAAAAATAATCAAATAAGAAACCTCAACTGCCACGTGCCAAGTATTCTTATTTTGATTCCATCATTTGACAACAAACATACCATAAATGTCACTATCTATATAGGTTTGATATATATGTCCAATTTCAAAGAAGGGAAAGAGAAGAATGTTAAAGAGTGTACTTGGAAAAAGATAACATACCAATGCTTGAAGCTGAAATTATGTCAGAATGGTTTTTACTAATATATATATATATATATATATATATATATATATATATGAGTGTGTAAAAAAAAAAAAAAAATTATAAAAAAAAAAAAATGTGTGTTTTTAATTTTTTGCTGAGATATATGTAATATACACATATATAAAAAATATCAATTTAT
>Ga0099822_1010536_pt1 | contig 11450 bp, 8 predicted proteins | sample CowpeawhiteBW_FD_76839 | JGI IMG/M metagenome (GOLD analysis project Ga0099822, IMG submission 76839) | Root nodule microbial communities of legume samples collected from California USA - Cow pea white BW | ecosystem: Host-associated > Plants > Roots > Nodule | place: USA: California | collected... | reverse complement strand
TTTTACACTTGTAAAAAATAAAATAATTTGAATATTTAGGTGTAGTGATTTGATGTATAAATTCAAAACAATTATTTTAACATGTATATATAAGTTGTAATTAAACTTAGTTACTAATTTGGTCTCAAATTGGAAATGACGAAATTTGATCATTTTAAAAAATTAGAGTACTAAATTGAACCAAAAATTTAAATAGAGAACTAAATTAAAAACAACTATTACCACTGCCACGTATTATAATTGTAAGTTGCCACGTGACACAATGATAAATTGATACGTGACAGTTTTTAAATTTTTTGAAAAAAATTAAAATTTAAAAAGAAAATTATTATTATTTTTTTAAAATTTTAAAAAATAAAAAATTTTATGGTTTAATACGTGTCCTACAGACATGATGTTAACTCAGACTTAATAGAAATGATCAAATTAAATTTTTTAGATAATTAAAATACTAAATTTAACAAATTAAAAGTATGAAAACCTAATTGAACTTAATTAAAAAATTGGAGTACCGAACTATTTTATTTTCATTTATTTAGTTACGTGACACGTGGTAAGGTGTGGGTGGACCCGAAGAAGCGTGTTAGCAGGGTGAGTTCGCTCGCACACTTGAATCGGAGGGACTGCAGAAGACGCACGCAAGCACGCAATCGACCAACCATGGCGGCTTCTGATCCCAACAAGTTGCTCGCCAAAGCTGATAAGCTGTCTGTTCATCTTCTCTTTTCCTTCTTTTCTCTTCAAATCAATTTCGCAATCTCATTTTCAAATGCCATTGTCGATTTCGCTGCAGATAGGTTTAATTTTTGAATCGTATGGGTTTTCGCTGCAACAATCTTATATAATCCTTTTTTTTTTTTTTCACTTCGATGAAACTAGTTGTTTTAACAGCAGCACACAATTTCTGTTTCTTAGGTTGATCTGTCCTAATGATGTTGAAATCATACTGGTAATGAAATTGGTATTGATCGAGTGCCTTCGTGCTTGTGGATTTCATTATTTTGATTCTGTTTTTAAGTTGTGTGAGCGAATCAGCTCTCACGTCACTGTACTTACTTCTTATTCTCAATATGATTTATTTGTGATTAAGCCCGTTGATTCTAGGTCATTGTACTTACTTTTTTTTTTTTTTTTTTTCTTTTTTTTTTTTTTTTTTTTTTCCATGTATGCTACCTTATATTTCTTTTTCAATGCAGAACAACTCTCAGTCTCACGAGGTGGAATGCGGATTGGAAAAGTGCTACTGCTCTTTATGAGCAGGCAGGTAAAGTATTCAAACTTCCTTAATATTTGATTCTTGGTACTAAAGGAAATTTTGGAAAGAAGATTGGTTGATGGGAATCTGATAAACTCTTTTTCTGTTTCAGCTAATGGGTTTCGAGTTGCCAGGAACCATGAGAAAGCCAAAATAGCATTTGAGAAAGCTTCAAAAGGACAAGAGATGCTTTCATCGTATCCTTATATGATATGATTTATGGTTTCCTTCTTCGTTTTGTTCCATAAAGGAGAAAAAAATATTACGGTACTATATAGTGTAATTAGATTCACTCTGTTAATCTGTCTCTATGTCTTTCCTTGACAAGTAAACCAGACCTTGGGATGCAGCTAAGCACATGGAATCTGCTGCAGCTTTGGCAAAGGATTTAAGTAATTGGCAGGAAGTTGGGGACTTCTATCGAAAGGCATCTGAATTGTACATGGAGTGTTCGAGACCACAACCTGCATCAGATGCCCTTGCAAAGGCAGCCCGGTAAATAGATTGTTTCCTTTACTCTCTTGCTTTGCAAGAAAATTGTATGTTCTATTTTGGTTGTTGTTATTGTTTTTATTATTATTAACAAACTAGCCACCAACTTCTTATGAAATTCATAATGTGGAAGCCCTGATAGAGTGGTGCATAGTAACTTACATCTATCCCTTGGGAAGATATAGGAAGCTAAAACATTGTTGTAGTGTGTTGTAAATAGCGGATTATGAAGATAAAAATATCCTCAACATCTCATAGTGATTAAGAGAAAATATCTTTAAAATCTTCCTATTCATTTCAACATTTTTATTTCTTTATTTTAAAGAGTTTGATTGTCATAAATAGAGGAGATGAAAATGTAATTGGTGTGATTGTTATCAGTAAAATAATTCTTTATTTTCTTACGTAGTTATATAAGTGAGAGCAAATATCACTTTTTAAGTTAGTTTGATGAGATTGAGGTAAACATAAAGTCCACTTTTAAATATGATATTAGAGCTTGTTCTAGTAACGTATGTTGGGCCTATTATTAGACCACTGACAAATATGTAGTCCTATGCTTGAGATGTTTAGTTGTATGGTGAGAGGATATTTTGGAGGTTCCACATCCACTAAAAATATGAGCAAATTATGTTATATAAGTGGGTGAAACCTTACATCACAAGCTTACATCACAAGCTGGTTTTGTGATGTCAAGTTATACTTAAAGTTTACTTCCTAAGATAGTGTGTATTTTATAGAGTCCTTTGGTACATTTGTAAAGTAGTTTATATAGAAGGCTAAAAATGTTTAATTTATTAAGCCTTTGGTACATATATTTATCTCATAATGTACTGCAGTTCAGCAGAATGCAGATGCTGTATGTAAAAAACACTAATTAATGCATATATTACATCTGCATATACAATACTGTATGTCTGTATATATTATTTCACAACTATCAATACGTTTCATAATACCTTCCCCATTCTCTGTAGTGCTTTGGAAGATAGCATGCCTGAAGAAGCGATTCAGCTATATACAGATGCTTGTACAACTCTTGAAGACGATGGAAGAGAACAAATGGCCTTTGACCTATATCGTGCTGCTGCTAATGTTTATATAAAACTTCAAAAGTAAGTTTTATTAGAACTTAAAAGTTGAGGCATTACATTTTGATTGTACATAGAATATGAAGTAAACTTATCTTCAACTATTTTTCTATTGATTTGTTTTACTTTTGTATGTTGGCATTTATGACACAGCATAAGTTGAACATTATAGTTGACTCTTAAAAAGCACAATGTAACGAGTTTGCTATTGCATTACTCTAAAAGATCCTTAAGCACAAGCCCTTGTGCATCCGCTTTATCTACCATGTCCATATATGTCATTCTCCCGCAGAAATGTCTATATTTTCATTCTGTTAATTCCATGCCTATTAATGTTCAACTTGTTGCATGTGATGTATTATAAATGTGACTGAGCTGTTGTTCTCAAATTGAAATAGAATGTTAAGTTAATTAAATAATTTAAGGCCCAAAAGTTGGGATCCGGAAATCAGGTGAATTGGAGTTCTAAGTATGTAAGGGTTCCAATCACTTTCTAGCAATGATGTGATGATTAAGGACTATATTGGAGACAATTTGGCAGTTTGGGTGCTGTGAATTGCAATGCCGAGTTTATAATTGGAGGCTTAAGGGCTTCATTGCATATTTAGGAACGAGCAACACAAATTTTAGACTAACGAATGATAAATTTGTAGCTAAGAAAGCACTTTGTTCTTGATAACAGTTGACTTCTGAGATGAGTTTAAACTAAATAGAAAGGAAAAACTTACTTAGGAATTCTATGTTGGTTGGTTTTGGTGATACCTCAAAATATATTACAGAGTGCAAATAAAACAAAATGTTTGACTTCTCAAATTCTTCATTCTAAAATTCACTGATTAAAAGACTTATTTTGACTGAATTCTAAATCGGTAAAAAATGAAGACATTTTATCAGAGAAACAAAAAACTTGTGAGACGTGTAGATTTTTCACAGGATAGACTCGGGTTTCAACTAAATTGAGGGCCACCTCTACTTTTTGAATTCTCACCCAACTGAAACATGTAATCAATATCTAATCTAAGACATTTGCTTAAATAACAAGAAAAACAGGAAATCAAGAAGACTAGAAGTTTATTTAACCACACCAAGCACATCTGATACCGACAACATACTATTGGGATGTGAAAATAGTTTATCAAAGAGTTGAATGGTTATCTTGCATTAAAAGGAGGTCTGATAGAACACTTGAGGGTGGGCTGATACAGCAGGAAAAAGGTAGTGGAGAAGACCGTGTTAGTGTAAGGCCCAAAGTCTGAAAGGTTTATTCTAGAAGAAAGAAAGCAAGCCCAGAGAATAGTAATTAGTAGGAGGGTAGTGACGCGGCAAGGGATCTTGAATTAGTGTGAATTCAGGTATTTGAGAGGGGGGGAAAGAGAGGGGAGTATGGAGAGTTTGTTATGGAATAGGGTAAAGAGAGTTGTCTCTTTGGAGGAGTCATAGACTCCGGAAAAGATAGTATACCGTGTTGAGCCTTGCTTGCCCATTTCACATATTCAATAATACAGTTTACATACTATCTTATTCTTTTCTGTTTCTGTTTTGGATTGATTTTTCTATCATATTTCTATCAAGGTCACAGCAGGTTTTCTTCCTACCTTAAGCTTATTGTTTTCTTTATGCACTTGCATCTTGTTTCTCTCTTTTATATAATTGTTTCTTTGTTCAACACTTTGTTTGGCACTTTGAGTTTTCTGTAGTTTTGGATGAGCTCTAGATTCTGGACCAGGTCTAGTTGATTACCCTTTCTAGTTTTGGTAGAAAGTGAAGAACCAATTTTTTTGGGGAAATATGAAATGTATGCTAATGTTTGGGGCAGTTGGCTATGTGTGTGCACATCTTTTATCGAGATTTCTTTGAATGAGTAATTTCTCTAGGAGAAGATTAGTTGTTTGGTTTCCAGTTGATGTAAAGTTTGTGATCTTCTAAGAGGGGCTTCCCTTATAGATAGGGATTGGGAAACTCTATTTATTGATTTTCCCCTTTTTTCCTCCAAGGAGGGATTCTTATAGAAACCTTCTCTTTTTTTCTTTTTGTATGAAAAGAAATATGTCAACCAGTTAGGCAAGAACCTCTACTTTTGGAAGCTAAACTGATGCTTTTTGCATAATGTTAATACACTGACTGTTTTAACTAGTGCAAATTCTGAACATTTCAATTCTTCTTTGTTGACTTGATTGCATAATTTGTCGAACTTGCTTAATGCACAGATATACAGATGCAGCATCTTTCATGTTGAGATTGGGCTTGGCAGCTGACAAATGTAATGCTACCAATAGCCAGAGCAAGGTTTGGAATATTTTTATTCTATATTCTATATCATAAATCATATTTTATAATCAGAGATTTCAAAAAGAAAATAATTGGTAATACAGAGGCCTTCTGAACAGATATGCTGGAACTTTGTAAGTATGACAATAAGTAGTGAAGACTTTGATGTTGACAGTTTTGGTGTTTTAAGTAAGAATGTTTGCTTTATTATGATTTTATTTATTTGGAAGACTTGATTTACAATATCTGTTCATAGTGGCACTAATAATGCCTGTGATATTTGGAACTTGAATCTATTGAAAAAATGGAGCAGTGGGATGTTAACTTTTAAGCTTCTTTAATTTGATATTGATTTTGGTCAGTGTTGTTTGAAGCACTGCATTTGCTACCAAAAGAATTAAGAAACTGGTTTTACAAAGCAGATTTCAAAAAGTGTATGGAGGTAGCTTATCGTTTGATATTATTGAGGAATCTATTCAGCTTGGGGGAGGGGTTCTTTTTACTTTCTTTCAAACTTTTTTTTTTTTCGTTTCTCGAGTTCTTTTTGCTTTTGGTTCCTATAGTATTATTAAAAATAAAGTTATAGGGTCAACTTACTTATGTATTGAACCATTTTGGGTAATGACTTAAATATGTTCTCTGTCACATCTTTTGATAAACTGTATTTGTGTCTTTATTTATGACAACATTTTATTAAGGCTACTGGGTGAACTTATTTACTGAACCATTGTGAGTAATGATTTAAATGTGTTTCCTTTCTGTCACATCTCTGTTTTCATATTTCTTTGTCCCTAAAATTCTAGTGATTTTCAAGAAATTTTATCCTAAAATGAGTATAACCTTACTAGTGGCGCACTTGCGCAGTGAGTTAAAGAAATCCTTACCAAGCTCAATTAAAATTAATTTTTATTTTATTTCTTTAAATAAATAGAACTTATAGAGAAGAGAAAGATATAGTTAAAGACTATAAGAAATCCTTGAGAGAAAAAGAAGACAACCGAAATAAAGTTTAAGGGGGTGTTTAGCCGGCATTTTTCCTCCTTAAAAGAAGTTAGGCAGCCAAACACTCTTCTCATGGAAGTACTTGAGAAAATGAACTGCCTATTTGTTAAGAAGAAACTTGGAAAATAAAGGAGCTTTTATAAAGGTGACCCTGGTAGCTTTTATTAACTTACACGACTTTTTCCTGATGGCCCTGCTTTGGATCTGGTCATGCATATATTGTTTAATTAGTTATCCAAGTGCCTTCTTACGTTCACATTGTTATCCCGTCATGCATATAGCTTTTGTTTACTTCGTTATTTAATTAAAGTGAGTTTCCATTTTTAAAAATTAAAATTTTAAAGGTTCTAAACAGAACTACATTTTTATATTCTTTTACCAAATAGCTTTTAACATAAAAGAAATTTTTAAACTAAAAGAGAAATTGACTAACAATTTTTAGAGAACTTAAAAGTAGATTTTTCGTAAAAGAAATGGGTCAAATGAACCTTAAAAGGAAACAAAATGAAGGCTGAAAACAAGTTCAAGTAAAATAATATTTAAAATTTTTTACACCAAGTTGGTATTGGACTAATAGTTGGCCTTTAGATTGCATGCACTGTGTTTCTTTTTAGGTTCACCTCTCCAAGTTAATCCTTTCACTAATAAAATCTGAGGCTAAATTTCATGTTCCATAGTCTGGACATAGTTATACTCTACCATGAAATGTGCTTAGCATTGTTATAATCTTTTAGGTTCCTTAGTCATCATTTTGTTTGTATTAAGAAAATTAGCACTTGGAAAACTTTGATGCAAGTTGAAGGCAATGGATAAGCATCCTTTGTTTGAATATTGTTGACTGAAAATTATTTCTTTGAAACTCTTCCTGTTGTGCTTGGTTTTGTTCCACATATTTACGTGGCCAGGTCCAAGGCTAGAAATAAGAGAGTTGTGTCAGACAGTTGAAGGCAGAATTTCTAATGTATTAATTCGTGATAAACTTTCTTATGTACCTTGTCATATTGCAGGCATATCTCAGTGCAATTGTTATCTACCTTTATGCTGATGACTTTAATCAAGCTGAGAAGTGCTATAATGACTGTTCTCAGTAAGTTTCTGACTCATTGTAATTCTGCTAAGTGGCTGCAAACTCAAACAGTGTGTGATATGGATCATTATAGCTTTGCATTTGTCATCATTGTTTTTGTTGGTGTCCCTGCGATTGGCTTTTTTTTCTTTTGATTTCCAACTTAAGTTTTTCTTGTTCCTAGCATAAATCACATGGTAAAGTTTCTGCTTTTAAAAAATGGAGACTTTTTTGTTATTATCCACAGCTATATTGAATTTGATTAAATTGATGACTAAATGGGCATAAATGTTTGTGGTGTCTCTAGGGTTGATGCTTTTCTCAGAAGTGACCAGAATCGTTGTGCTAGCAAACTACTTGCTGCCTACAGAGATGGAGATGTTGAAGAAATCAAACGCATTGCTCAGTCTAGTGGTATTTCACACCTTGACCATGTGGTAAGTGATAACATGAGTTCTTATGGAACAAGAGTTAAGTAAAAGTTAAACATAATGAATACAATCTAGCCGTAGAAACTTGATGGCTTGTTGTCATTGCGTTAGGTTTTCCTTTTATTGAATCCATAAATTAAATAAATCCCAGACTTAATCCAGTTTTTTTATTTTACGGTTGGTTTCAAGGCTTACCTGCTATAGTGGCTTGATAATCTTGTTGCACTGTACATTACTTTGCTTAAACTCTCAACCCTTGAATGTATAATTCGTGGTAACAGTATGTCGTTAGATCTGTAAACTACTTTGACGATGACTCAGTTCAACATTGCTTCTCTTACTGGTTCACACTATCTGTCATTTCAGTGGCCATCTTCATAACTAGAAAACATTACTTTTCATGAAGCTTCTCATGGTTTCAGCTGTTGTTTCTTTCTATGCTTTCACCAGCTGCTGTTGTTATTTGACATCCTATTTTGCCATTATCAACTGCTTGCAAATTTTATGCGACATACACAATCTTCAACCAGTAGCTACTGATGCTATTACTTTTATTGATGGAGTTTATGTGTGGACTCAACTTTTCATGACACTTTGGACTGCATTATCTGCAGATCATTAGGCTTGCGAGGAAACTTCCTACAGGTGACCTGAGTGCATTAAAGGCTAAGAATGCTGCTGAAGAAGATGATGAACTTGATGAAGACGACCTGACTTAAACTCTGGTTGTGTTCTTTGATGGGTCTATTTATAGGAGTGTTGATGAACCCATTTCAATTTCATGAGTAAATTGAATTGATCAGTATATATTGGTTTTTGTATAAAAATATGTTGTTTTCTTACGTGTAATGCAGTGCAGGTAATAAGAGGAGAGCTATTTTTTTTCATAAGTTTATTTTTATTTATACGTGTAATACTGATACTTCAAGTTACACATCTGGCCACTCAATGTCAGTTTATCAGATTTAATCTGATAGAAAGATTAAATCATATGATTACGATACTAATTAAGATTAATTTATAAATTGAAACTTTAAATCTCTTGATCTTAGAAAGTAATTTTGATTCAATTGAAACCCTAAATCTACAATTGGATGGCTAAAAGAACAGTTTAACTAAGCTAATTTTAAAATCCATAGTGGGTATTGTCATTGTAAGTATGCTGCCCAATAAAACGGTGCCTGGCTAAATAATGTGGAAGAATACAATATATTGGATTAATCTAATTCAAGCTTTTCTTAACCCTTTGATTTGTGAAGTGTATTAAAATTTAAGTTTTAAAAGTTAAATTCAAATTATGATGTATTTGAAGTAGTGTTTGACACTACCTTTCAAGATTTTTTTTTTCTCCTTACAAGAAGTTAGTAAAAAAAAATACTATAGAGAACAACTCTTAAAGTTCGCAAAAACTTATTATTTTAAAATTTGAATTGAAAGGAAATTGTAAAAAGATATCAACTAATGAAGTGAACAAACCGAATCATGTCGAATTTTTTGACTTTGGCTTGTGAAAAAAAAAATTGATGTTAGAGGTTGATTTATTTACTTAAGATTGAGCAATTTTGAACAGATCTCTGTTTAATTGAAATGTAAGTTATGGTAAAATCTTGAACAATTTTTTCTTATAATATAAACTTATGGTAAAATCAAATGTAAGTTAAGGAAGTGAAATAATGATTCTAATTGAAAATTAATAACAAATATCTAAAATGAGATTTTAGATATATGATTTTATCAAGAAAATGAAATTTTGGGTTTGAGCTTGTAGTTTATATGATTAAATTGGTTCATGCATGACGAAAATCCTTCTTCTTTCTTCTTTCCAAGAAACAGTCTCTTCCTCACAGTGATGGAAAACCTGATCTTCTTCATCCTCAACCTAATAATGGTGGAGCTCACATCTTCGACACCCATGGCAGCACCGCCTTCTCCACCAACGCAACAGATGAACAACATTCTGGATGCGCTAATAGGTGCCAGCGACTTCAGCGCCTGGGTCTCCATTCTCTCCTCCGCCAACGGCACCATCCTTCCGGTCAGCGCCACCCTCTTCATCCCACGCAACGCCGCCGTCGATCGTCCTCCACCGGATCCTCTCCTACTCCCCTACCACGTCGTCCCCCAGCGCCTCCCCTTCTCCGACCTCCTCCTCCTCCCCCGCGCCGCCCGCCTCCCTACTCTCCTCGCCACCAAAACCATCTCCGTCACCGACAACTCCCCCTCCAACTTCTCCCTCGACCACACACCCCTCACCCACCCCGACCTTTTCTCAACCCCCTCCCTCGCCGTCCACGGTGTTCAGTCCTTCCTCGACTACTCTCTCTTCGGCAACGGCCTCCCTCCCCCTCCCCCTCCCCCCTTCCTCCACGGCGGCCACTCCATCGACTCCGTCTGGAACTCAGGTGTGCCCTCCTCCCGCTCCCGCCTCAACGCCATCTTCTCTTTTGTTCTTGGACTGTTGCTATGTTAGGGTTTTTCAATCTCTCGGTTTCAAGAAATTTAGTGAGCTTTGGAAAACTATGATTACATCTTACGCCAAACTGTTAGTTTCTTGTATATGATAAACAACATTTCTTACTAATTTCAAGAAAGTTTGTTAGGTTTTTCAGATTTTCATTACACGTTACGTCTTTGTTTCTTTAGTTCTGCATGCACTGCTTTTGCTTTTGTTTCTTTCTATCCAACCCTTTTTCTTTATTCAAATTTGAAATTAAGGATTATTAAGTAATTTACTTTTTCAATTTTTTAATTTAAAATCAATTTAATGCTAACTTATTAAAATTTATCCATGTAAGAGCGAGCGCTATTAGTTTCTTTTAGCATAAAAATAAATTTATCGATGACGAAGCTTCTATTGATCTTTATCACGTGTAAATAGTAGATGAGATATGATTTTTTTTTTTAATTACCAAAATGTGTTTGAAATTCGCATAAATACGATTTTTCATTAGTAGTTAAATATCTTATACTAAAATAATTACTAAGCTATTCTGACAAAATAAATTTTTAACGAAAAGTTAAAAATAGTTAAGTTATGATAAATGAGATAAATAATAAAATTCAACTTTTTAACAGCACAAACATAAGTTTTAATTATATCAACTTCTAACATCAATTGTTTTTTTTTTTTTCACAAGCCAAGTCAAAAAATTCGACATGATTCAGGTTGTTCACTTCATTAGTTGATATATTTTACAATTTGCTTTCAATTCAAATTTTAAAATAATAAGTTTTTTTGAACTTTAAGAGTTGTTCTCTATAGTATTTTACTAACTTGTTCTGTAAGGAGAAAAAAAAAAAATCTTTAAAGGTGATGTCAAACACTATTTCAAATACATCATAATTTGAATTTAACTTTTAAAACTTAAATTTTAATACACTTGACAAATAAAGGCAATGAATTCTGATTTTAATATTTTTGCGTTTCTTTTCTTAATGTTTGTTTTTGAAAAAATGTAAACCATTTTGGATAATCGATGAATCCGATATCACTATTAATTTCTTTTCTTAATGTTTGCTTTTGAAAAAATGTAAACCATTTTGGATAATCGATGAATCCGATATCACTATTAATTTCACCTATGGCTTTCATGTTGCGAATTGATTTAATATTTCATTCAAAACATATTTATACTAGATATAAAAATTTAAGTGGTTTGACATTAGCAAAATCTATAACAATAAAGGAGATTCCTCTTTTTGTGTCCACATTTTATAATATCCGTTTTACCCTTAGTTATTTTAAAAATTAATTATTTTATAAATAATTTACTTTTAATCATTTTTCTTTTTACATATCTTATTTTTCTTTTAATCATTCATCTCTTTTGTCTTAAATCATTATT
>Ga0099822_1010534_pt1 | contig 11454 bp, 15 predicted proteins | sample CowpeawhiteBW_FD_76839 | JGI IMG/M metagenome (GOLD analysis project Ga0099822, IMG submission 76839) | Root nodule microbial communities of legume samples collected from California USA - Cow pea white BW | ecosystem: Host-associated > Plants > Roots > Nodule | place: USA: California | collected... | reverse complement strand
GCCCGACTCTTGCGTTGCCCTAGCGGGCGCACGCAAGCGCAAGGCATCACTGCCCGAGAGGGGACCGATCTCCCGATCAATCTCCCTTCCTTTACGAACGCAAGGCGCGCTCGAGCGTTAAGCCAATCGGGTCCGGCGACCTGTTCCGTCCTCCCAATCGTACGCTATCGGACTGCTGGCGCGTAGCTCGTTGCGCAAAGCAAACAAGAAAAGATTTGGTCCGATGCTACGTGCCGCGCTTAGTTCTCGAAGCGCATCCTTCATAGACTGCGCACGACCAGGGTCGGTCGTGACCGTTAGAACGCGGAATGTTTTCCACGCAAATTGCGATTCGTGCTTCTTGGCAGCATGTGCAGCAATGTACGCCTTCATTTTACGCGCGAAGCTGGTTTGCGCGACATCGGCGCGCGTGATCGGCATCGTGCCCCGGTCGATTTCCACCATGAAGCAGCGCCGCGAGCCGTCGGAGAATCTGATTCCGAAGACCAAGTCCGGCACAAGCCCGACCTCCTGAGTTTTCCCGTTATGCGGCACACCGACTCGCATGCTGAGCGGATCGCGCATTCTGCGCGTCTGCTCTGGAAATTCTGATACAAGTTCAGCGGGGTGGATCACAGCGATGTCGCCGCGCTGCCGCACCGCACGCTCGAGCGACACTTGAAAATCGACGATCTCCAACTGGTGCTCGATGAAGGGTCGGCCTGCCTCACGGTTCTTTCGACTCCACGCGTCTCCTACAGCTGCCGTTTGCCGTCTTTCACGGAGCAGATGCGCGCCAAGATCGGCAAGCGCATAGACCATCGGAGCGGATCCCGTCGTTGGATAGTAGTCGAGCTGCGCCCGCGGACGATCAACGTATCCAGCGTGAAAAAGACGGCATAATCGATCATTGGTGCGATCGAGTGAGCGGCCCACAAGCTCTGCAATGTGTGTGGAACGCAAGAAGCGATAGCGCGCCAATTGCAGCAGGATGAGCACGTCACGCTCGGTGACACGAAAAGGTATGGGTTCGGACGAGCGGCTAAAGCGAGGCCGCCGTGCCGGGGTTGAGGTCGAGGCACCATCCATTGGCCGAATGTACCAGATCCGGCACTATGCAAATGATTAGCTACTGCGCGCACAACATAAAGTGAAGTATCGCTACTGATGCTCATACATTCACATGGCTGCACATAGAAGAATACGGACAGAAACGCAGCTTTCTGAAATGGGGCAGACGCTTGATGCAGTGGACACTATCTTCTCCTCAGAAAGGAGGTGATGCACGTGGAGCTAGACGGAAAGATCGCGAGAGTTAAAGAGCTCATCGCCAAGCGCGAAGAACTGGACTCCGAACTCAACGAGCTTCTTGGCGGCGCAGCGCGCGAGCGGCGCGCTCAAAAGTGTTCGATCTGCAATGAGCCGGGGCACCGCGCGAATACCTGCCCTTCCAAATCAGTCGACGCCGCGTAACGAACTCGAAGCCCGCCTCGGCGGGCTTCTTTAGCAGCTACGACCGCCAATCATCATCTCCAAAATCTGGTGCTGCTGCGGGCCCGACCTCCAACGGCTTTTCAGACGGAGTGCTCCGCTCCAGCGCATCTTTCCGAACTTGGGCGGGATCCTCCGGTGCGATCGAATAGAGCTTTCGAATGCTCTCGCGCACGGCCGCATGTTCGGCCGACGTCATACGCGGATACTTCGTGAAGTCCGTAGCAGGAATACCGATCGACAACGCGGCATTTGTCGTGCCGCGCACGAATGCCGCAAAGTGGTACGGCGGTTGGTTGAGGATGAATTCGGGCGTGGTCCGCATGTCCCGCGCGAGCGCATGAGCCGCCGCGTCGCTGATCTTCGATGCAAACTTGATCGCCGTCGCACCATACAAGGCGTCGAGCACGTAGGGCTGCATTTGTTGCAATCGTTGATGCGCGAGGATCAAACCCACGTTCAGCTTACGAGCCTGATCAAGAATGACCGGGATCTTCGGATCCCGCTTTATGAAGTCTTGGCATTCGTCGATATACACGAAGCAGGGAAGGCGCTTGTGCTTCGGAAGAAGCTGTCGCTTGTGTGCCGCTAGCAAGATCATAGAAATGAAGAAGCGCCCAACAATCTCCACCCCGTCTTCTTGGAGAAGACTCTGCGGGACATTGATGAGGATGACTTTTGCAGCACCCATTTCGGTAAAGAAGTCGAACTTGGACTTGGGCGCAGAGAACATCCTGGAGAGCGTTCGGATGCGCTTGACGGCGAACAGTCGATCGACGACTTGCTCCTTCGTGCGGTCGAACTCCTTGCTATTGAATTTCAGCTCGAAGAACCGCCTCGCATCCGGATCGAGGCTTGAGACGTACTGCTGGAACTGAGCAAGCCCGCCTGGTTGCATGAGGGTAATCAACGTATCGAGTGTTGCCGACGGAATTGTGAGCAGTAATTCGATCGTGAAATGAAACAACGTGTTCTGCCGACTTGTCATCTCGGCGGAGAGCAACGCACTGAAGATGTAATCGTAGAGTGAGAGAACGGCGTTGCGGAACCCTTCGTGCTCGGCAAGGGAATAAGACCGGGCGTCATCTATGCCCACGTCGAACAGATTGAGGGCGATAGGCCACTCGATGTCCTCGGCGTCGATGACGACGAGCTTGCCACCGAGAGGCGCCCCGGGAGCAAAGACCTTCAGGCGCTCGATCGACTTGATAAGGTCGCGGTTGCTCTCCATCACAACGATAGATGCCTGATTATCGCGGACGAGCGCGAGGTCGCGGCTGATAAGGTACTGAAGGAGGGTGGACTTGCCGGCACCAGGCGGGGCAACGATCCATTGATGTTCGAAGCGGGACTTCTCAGGAAGCGTGAAGGGAGCGGGAAACAGAAAGAGATCGAGGAAGGGAGTACCGTTCAAGTACGTCTCGGCCAACTCTATGGGCGAAAGATCGGAGTCGCTTGCATAGATCATCGGTCGCCGGGGCTTTTCATCGTCAGGAGAATTCCCCGACGCTTCGCACAAATTGGCATACAGACGCTCGTGCAGCGTCCTGAAGAGACCAGCCTCGGCGTTTTCCTTTCGACAAATGGTCCCGATAATTCGGTCCACGACGTCACCCGGGTTGCGCAGTAGACAGACTAGCGGAACCGTGAGAGGCGCGACGTCCAGGGTCTCGGATAAGGCGGGCAGGTTCGAGATGAAGCCCCAACCCACGTCACGTAGGGCTGTAATGAGCAGATCCCCTACACGTTCGTCGTTCGTGAGGAAGTGCTCTTTTGCGCGCAGAAAGCGGCGCAGGTCTACGTGCTCCTTTATGGAGAGATTCGCGCTGTTGAGGTCGATTTCTGGGAACGAGAAGATGGTCGTTTCAAGAGCGAGGACCTCCTGTTGGCATTGATCCAACGCTTTCAGAAGTTCGGCTGACGACGGGAGGTCAATCAACTCCCCAACCTGCTGCGCAATGTATGTATTCACACCAGCAATCGCGTCCTCGTGACCCCACATCGATCCGAAATGCGCCGCGCGCACTTGTTCGTAAAGGGTAGCTGTCTCCGACAGATCGCGTGCCCGCTCGTCGGTAAATCGACGTAGGAAGGGACTGAACACGGATGGTGGTGTGTACGGCGGAAGCTTAGAACTCAAGGACCTCCTCCCGACCATCAAATGTCTGCGCCGTATCCAAGTAGGCTCTCAAAGTCTTGCATGCATTGAGAATGGCAGCTTCAGCACCGAGCAATTCGTCCAAATCTTTACATTCAATATGGTGTCCCTTCATCAAACTTTCGACGGTAACGTGAAGCGAAAAAGCCATCATCGCCGCGCTTGCTAGGCCGCGCGCATTCTTCCACCAGGCTCGCCCAGCGCTGCTGACAGAACCCTCGTCGAAATGACTATATGCAGCTTCCTGGTGCTTCTTGCGCGCCTGGCTGTCATACACAACCAGTTTTCCCAGTCCGTACTTGCTGACCAACCCCTTCTCTTCAGGCGAAAGATCGGCCCGAGCATCGAGCGCAAAATAGACTTTGCTGCTGACTACGCCACCTGAGCGTTGCGATCGACGGAGCTTTAGTTGCATAGCGCCTCCTCCCCCTGACCGTGATGCTACTTGTGTGAAGTGAGCCTGTTGGAAACGCTCCTCCTGCGCCTCTGTTTGCTTCTTAAAACTCTGAAATCCCTGAACGGCCTGTTTCAAGTCAGACCCAGGTGGTGGTCGCTCCGCGAATGAAGATGTTGCTGGTGGTTGCGCGAAATCTGCCGGAGCGTTTGCACTCGCATTTGCCTGATCGGCACCGTTCTTTAAGCGCTGCCAAACCCATTTCAGCGCGTCAATTGCGAGCAGCAGCATTAAGAGAGCGAGCAGCCACAGAGCGATCACCCCGGAGTACTCACGGTTCAGCCATATAACCTTGTCGAACAACCACTGCAGAGAATTCACGAGCGAACTTGTCTTCGAAGTCGCTGCGACACTCTTCTCCGGAGGAGCTTCGGTGGAACCACCAATAGTGGGTGTTTGGGTAAGATGGCTATCGATCTCAAGCTCACGTTCTATCCGCAGAAAAGCCCGACGAGCCTTGAGTTTACCAACATCGTCGGCTGACAGACCCGGCGAGAGGAGCGCTGCATCGCAGCCCTTGATCCTGGTAGAAAGACCGGCGCCGAGATCGCTGAAACAAAGGGACCAATCCAGAGTGAAATGACCGTCCCGTTTGTCAGCTTGCTGCTGGGCAGGGATCGGTTGCCTTGAACGTGGCACCGTCTGAGCGACCATACCGGTTGGCCAAGTTGCGGTTAGCGCAAGGGCAACGGCTAACAAAAGAATTCGCATGCGAGCCCTCCACTCGACAACTGCGACATACTTTCAGCCGAACTCGGCACGCAGGGAGGCTGATCGTCCCAGCTCCCCGAAAGCGATTCTGCAATAGCACATCTGTCGCGTGTACTCCAGCCTTGCGCACGTTGTTCTACGGAGTAGGCGGATGGGCGCTGCCTTTTCGATCGCACGGAGAATGTCTTTCGGGAGACTTTTCGGAAATCGGCAGAATTGAAATTCTGCGACGCAACCTCGCTCGGGCAAATCAGGAGCTATCTCAATTCGCCCGTAGAAGAGAGAGCCGAGCATACACTTAGGGAAAGGGTAGCGTTCTGATTGACTACTTCGATTGGAAGCATCCTCCTCAATGAAGAGATTGATGAGGCTCGGACGAAGTCTGAGATGGATCAATCTCGCACCAGAGGAGGAACGCCTGATCGCGCTCGCACGCTGTTGTGCGTTAGCACAACGCAAGTCGCACGGAGCACCTCGCCTTATCGCCGCTAATACTGCCACATGGATGTGCATGGTAACCGTTGACCCCGCCTTACCTTAAAGGCCGGGCGTATGGCGGCCCATAAGGAGCAGATCAGCTTCCAGGAAGGAAGGGCTGGCTTTGGAGGGCCAGCCCCGCTCCTACTTGCGTGGAGCGTCGGCAGGCTTGGCGTTGGCGCGAGCTTCAAGCCACTCGATGATCTCATGCAGCCACCAGACCGGCGGGCTGTTTCTGTGGCGGCCGAGTTTGAAAAACTGCGGCGCCTCTCCACTCGAACACAGCCTGAACCAGTGTGTGCGGCTGTAGGGAATTCCAAGTGCCTTAAGTCCACGCCAGTTGACCACTTCCTTTCCAGTCATCGCTTAGCTCCGTTGGGTTGGAGCCGTCGCGACGGCTGTTAGTCAGCCGACGGGCAACTTTACGCTGGGTTGGAAGCCGCGTGGATTCAATTTTAGGTCATCAAAGCTGACGCAATTCGTCAATCGGACTCCGATCTCAGCATCGGAGAGTGCACCTTCTGAGTAGATACCCCGATGTTAAAGAGAGCGGGATCAACGACGCCTCGCCACACGCTCCCTCACCAGTTCAACCAACGATCATTCGCTGCGTTGTCTCGCGCGAGATAACCCCTCTGCACGTTCACGACAGGCACAAACAACGTGCCACGATATTTTCTGCCCCTCTCCAATCCCCAAGCACTTGCCGCACGCATGTTCGCGGCTGAAGCCTGGTGACCAAAATAGCAACACTACCTTTGCTGTCTTCAACGGTCCAGCGAATGCTGCGGGTAAGCATGTGAGGTCAAATCCGTGCTTCCGGGCGCTGAGACGAGCGAAAATATGTGCATCGTCCGGATGAATGTGCGCGCCTCGTTCAATTTGCGACCAGAACTTGAAAATGTCATTCATGCCGGTGTCCTATGAACATTGATCGATGCGCTTCATTGAATGATCCGCGACCGCATCAACTTGCAGATGGTTGCCATCCGCACCGACAGGGCGGTGGCTATGGGTCGGGTTTGTTGGTTATTTCTCGTATGGCCAAGCTAAGCTCCAGATCTCTGAGCTGCTCGATCAAGAGCTCCACAATCTCGTCGTAGTCGGATCGCATCAGCGAGTGCACGCCTCGTAACGTCAGTTGCTCCTGGAGGATCGCCGCCATAATCGCCTTAACGCTCATAGGAGGGACCCCGAGACAATCAGGTGGTCATCAAAATAAACCTGAAGTAGACGCTAAGAGCATTGGCCGCACAATGCCCGGAAGATTACGGACGCGAAGGGCCGGCAGACACTTTCGCGGTGCAAAAAAGAAATGATGTACCGCGCTCACCCTGTGAGTCCGGCGCCTCGTTTCAACCCGCCCTCGAACCGAAGTCGAAGGCTCAGTCAGAAGCCTCGCAGCGAAGTTGGAACTCCGTGCTGCGACCGCCATTGCCCCGCACTGGATGATCCGGTCATGGTGCGCAGCAGTTGGAACGCGATGTTTCTGATGGGCGATGTCTTAAGACAGTCGCTCGGAACCCTGCTGGATAATGCAGGGTATGCGCCGCAAGAGATGACTTGGTATCGCGTGCAGCACCCGGATCTTCAATTGCGCCGCTACTTTTCGAATTCTGCGGCAACTGATCCCGTTTTGATTGTGCCTGCGCCCATCAAGCGGCCGTATATCTTCGATCTATTACCACAGGTCAGCGTGATACGGCGGCTCGCCGATGCTGGGTTTGCCGTCTACCTGCACGAATGGCCGGAGGAACAGGCTGCGGACTGGAACCTCGAGACGAGCATAGCTCTGCTGCTTGCGGCGATCGAGAAGCTCTCAAGGGATCACCAACGAGCGCCAATGGTCATTGGCCATTCGCTTGGCGGGACTCTGGCTGCCATCGCGGCTGCACTTGTACGGCGGCGCGCCGGCAAACTCGTCCTGGTTCAGGCCCCCCTCGCGTTCGGCCAATGCACCGGAGCCTTGCGACCGATCGCGATCGATGCGCAGTTTGAGGTTTTGAGCCGTCGTATTGCGGGTAGTCTGCTGGACTGTGCGAGCGTTGCCGCGGCTCCAGAGGAGTTTTTCGTCGGGCGCTATTGCGATGCTTGGGCCAGCTTGTCCGATTTGGAAGCGCTCGCCCTCCACGGCCGCGTCATTCGCTGGACCCTCGATGAGTTCGCCCCATCGCGCCAACTACTCCAAGACGTGATCGAGTTGCTCTATCGTGAAGACCGGTTCGCACGCAACGACCTGCACCTGCTCGACCGTACTGCCCGCTGCGACGCCCTTGCTGAACTGCCAGTGGCGGCGATCGTCGATCATACGAGTCGTGTCGTCCCGTCCTCGTCCACGCTGCAACAATTGAGCGGACCAAGGGTATTTGTCTATGAGCCGGAGATCGGAGTGGCGTTGCAGCACGTCGGAGCTCTCGTCGGCCGCCGAGCGCATCGAGAGATTTGGCCGCACGTGATCGAGTGGTTGCGCCAGGGCGTCAATCGCATCGATTGAAATTGCCACGTGCCAGTGAGTATCTTTCGTCGACTACCGTTCTCGCGCCTCAGCCCTGCAACTTAGGCTGGCAATGGACCATCTCAATTGTCACGGAAGCAAGCGCCTAGCTAGCCATTATCTTTTTCAGATGAGCCTCTAGCTTTTGCAATGCGGCGCGCTTCTCAGGAAGATAGTCATATCTGTCGTATATCTCATCGAGATCGGTTTTGCCTCCGCCGGTTACGAGCTCAGGCGCTTACTTCCCGCCGCCTGTTCGCGCCGTCTCCATTCCAAAGAAGAGTGGGGGCCAAAGGATCCTCGGGGTGCTGAACGCGTATATTGCCCATAATAAGCGGGTTTAGCTCGCGGGCAATATCGTCCAAAGTCACCTCGGTTCGCTTGCGAAGTTTCAAGCCTCGGATAGTCGCTCGCATGGCATTCAGCGCTGGTTTGCTGACCGCTGGAGTGAACCCGCAGAACATCCTCTGCGAACGCGGCCCCAGGACCGATCGCGGCCGGAAGCAATAACCGAGAAAGTCAAACATAACCGTCTCACTCTTGCCCCGGCGTCGGTCGTCCTTGCAGTAGACGATCCTCCAAGGCGACTTGGCGGAGATTGAAGTCGGCCTGGAAGAGCTGAAGCCGCCCCCAGGCACGGTGCCGGACAACGATTGGCGCTAGTCGAGAGCCGCGTCCGTTCGTGCGTGAGACCGATTTCTACCAAAACTTGGACGACCTGGGCGCCCCCCAACTCCACTTCTCCGGAAAGTAATAGTCAGTGGAGCCATCCGCCGCTTTTGCCGACTTCGCCTCATTAAGACTGGAGGGAGGCAGTTGGAAGCCCGTGTAACCCGGCACAATCTTCGCGCGGTTTTCGTCCCGGTCGGGGTTTTGAGCATCTCTTGACATGCTGGACCTCCTCTGGATCGCAGATGCCTAGCAGCGACCAATGGGGAATGCTGTAACCGAGGTGCTACATTCACGGTGGAAGTGCGCACTCCCCCGGTTTGTTTCATGCCCGTAGCATAACGTGAATTGTCGCCCCGAGCCTGCAGCAATAATGCTCGAACCATGTTTGCAGGCCTGTTGGTTACGGCAGGAGTTGGCGTGTTGGCTTTAGCCTTCACATTTGCCGCGGCGTTGTATATCGACGCGCGCGCCGAGCGCCCGCGAAAGTAGAGTGCGCGCCGCTCAACTCCGATATGGTCGACGATAGAGGAAAACGCCGACCATCATCGAGAAGGGTCCCGAACTACCGCTGATGGCCGAGACCAATCCCCAAGGTCAGTGCCTTCTGACGTAGCGACCCCTCGGTTCGCTTAGTCATCTTGGCGATTTTGAGGACGGGTGTCCGAGCCTTGGAGTGCGCCTTCAATTCTTTGATGTCTTCCTTCGTCCACTCGCGGCGAACAGCTTTCTTTGCCTTCTTGGCCAACTCGGTGACTCCTCTCGATATCAAGCGTCGCCGTTTAGCATATGGCCCGCGGCATGCAAGCTTGGGAGACGCCCTAGAAGGCCCCCTCGGGTTTGGCTCAATAAATTCACTCACTGAATTCCAGGCCGCTGTAGAAGCATTGAGCCGGCGCATGGTCAGATCTTCGAAATTTGTTCTTCTATTGCTCGAGTTCGCGATCGCACCAATCCAATGCAGACGCCGCAGCGCCTGGTGAAGATCGCGCCGATTGCCGTCCTCATTGTAAGCCAAATTCATAGTCCGATCTTGTGACTATGCGACTGGGGCCCTCACCAATGGGAGACTCGGAATTAATCGCGCGCGAGCTGCGTGCGGTTTTTCACCTTGACCCAGCCTTTTCGTGGATTGGCGCGAGCTACGATGGCCGCTTTGAGCCCCGGAGCGGATCAAGCTTACTCGGCTCAGATTCTCGGGATCATTTAACGCGTCAGCATCCTAGTGCGCGTTATGACGAGCCACCTCCAAAACTGCGCGAACCAGCGTAGCTTTAGCAATTTGGGCTTCACGATCACGAACAGCTTATGAACGAAGAAGAGGCTCACGGCGTAGGCGAGAACGATCATAATCGTGCCGGTTATCCAATGCCCTTCTCCGACCAACGCCACTGCTAATAGTTTCGCGGGCTCTACTGTACACACAGGCAAAGCCACAAGGGCCAGCGACGGGTAAGGTCCTAGACGTTCAATCGTCCGCCTGATCCGACCCACCGCTACTGCTCCGTCTCACGCAGATGGCACCGTAAGAAAACGCAGCTTCATTTAAGAAGGTTCCGACGGAGCACCAGTCGGGCACGTACCACGCGATCAAAGTCCTGCTCTGGATCGGGGTCACGCTGCTTGTCTAAGCGGCGTGGCCCGGAGCCTGCTGATCGGCCCACCACCCGGAGTCTGAGTTCGTCGCCGGTTCAAATTGCGGCTGCGCTTTGCGTCAACGATCGCTGACGCAATTCGTCGAGCAGGTCTGCCCACCGCTGCATTAGCAGGGTACGCTCTTTGAGGTAGAGGGCGCGATTGTAAACGCGCCGAACAGCATCTTCGTCCTGATGCGCCAGCGCGACCTCAATAACTTCTGCGTCAGCGAGACGCCGTTCGTTGCAAATAGTGGAGGCCGTCGATCGGAAGCCATGTGCGGTCATCTCGTCCTTGCTGTAGCCCATCCGACGTAGTGCGGAGTTGAGCGCGTTTTCCGAAATGGGCTTCAGGTTCGAACGAATGGATGGAAGCAATAGGCCGTTACCAGGTGTGAGGTCCCACACCTCGCCAATAATGGCGAGCGCCTGCTTTGAGAGCGGCACGTCCAATGGACGGCGCATCTTCATCCGTTCGGCAGGTATTCTCCAGAGCGCTTTAGGAATGATCAATTCCGACTTGCGCATGTGCCGTACCTCGCCGGGACGGACCATCGTAAGAGCGAGAAGGAGAAGCGCAGCTCGGAGCGTCGGCCAGCCATCGTACTCGTCGATTGCTCGCATAAGACCGCCAAGCTTTACCTCATCGGTTATAGCCGGGCGGTGGGTGACTTCGACCTTTAGGAGAGCGCCTCTTAGCGCCGCGGTAGGATCGACGGGCGCGCGGAGAGTTCTAACGGCGTATCGGAAAACCGTCCCGAGCGTTCCACGAAGGCGATGAGCGGTCTCCCGACGTCCGCTCTTCTCGATCCGCTGCAGGAGCTGGAGAAGCTCAGCCGAGGAAATTTCCGCTATGGGGCGGTTCGCCAAGGGCGCAGCAAGATCTTCAAGCAGCCACTTGTTTTTGGCGACGGTTGATTCGGCCGCGTGCTCCGCTTGCGTGCGGTCGAGATACTCAGTCGCGACAACCCCAAAGGTATTTGCTGCCGCAATTGAGGCGGCGATCTTGTCCTGTTCGCGCTTTCGAGCTGGATCTACGCCAGCTGCGAGGACCGATCGCGCATCGTCGCGCTTCTGACGAGCTTGGGCGATGCTCACCTCGGGGTATGACCCGAACGAAAGCATTTTTTCTTTTCGGTCGAACTGATAGCGGAAGCGCCACAGCTTGCTCCCGTTGGTCTCCACGAGAAGGTGGAGGCCATTCCCGTCAGAGAGCTTGTATGGCTTCTCCCGCGGCTTTGCCGCCTGCACGCCAACCTGAGTGAGCATGGGTAGGCTCCCAGTGCGGTTTAGAGCACCTACCCAGAATCCTACCCAGGTTTTGAGGTGCTGTCACCGGAAACAGTGGAGCGCCATGTTCAGGGTAAGCTGCTGAATCGATGACGCT
>Ga0099822_1010530_pt1 | contig 11460 bp, 5 predicted proteins | sample CowpeawhiteBW_FD_76839 | JGI IMG/M metagenome (GOLD analysis project Ga0099822, IMG submission 76839) | Root nodule microbial communities of legume samples collected from California USA - Cow pea white BW | ecosystem: Host-associated > Plants > Roots > Nodule | place: USA: California | collected... | reverse complement strand
TTAATATATATTTTTTTATATATATATATATATATATATATATATATATATATATATATATATATATATCTTTTAATCTTTAGAGATTTCATATCCTTGATATATTCTTCAAATCTTATGATTTGTAATTGAAGTAACCAACTCGCTAAATAATTGATTTTTTTGATATATTATGTTAATATTTAGTAATATTCACTGATTCTATTGATAATCTTTTTAAATATATGAGATTTTCATTTATCTGCAAAATATAAACCAAATATTTATCTTTTCCAAATTTATTAAATAATACTTGAAATATCTAAAAATAATAATAAAATAATAATAAAAAATAAAAACATGATAATACCAATTATCAAAATACCCCAAACATAAGAATTTTCATGTCCTCATGAAAGCTTAGAATTATGGATTAGAAAACCCAGACCAACTGATCAAAATATTTTCAAGTGAAAATGACTTCTCAATCCTAATTATGCCACAATAAAGAATTATAATTGTAACCCCAAAGTTCAAGACAGAATAGTGTGATTTTTATTTATCCACTTCAATCCTTAATCAATATAAGAAATAATAACCAAACAATTGAAATAACTCACAGAAATTCAGTGTTTCACTCAGCACACATGTGTATAGTAATAATCACTCACATTTGCCCATCATCTAATTTATACACTTCACATAATTGATAAGATCAAAATGTCTACCTATGTTGTAATGAGGCTTGGTTTAGAAAGAACAATGGGTTTTTCAGGAATTCAAAGACACCACTAAGCCTTAAGAGAATAACATGTGAATAATTCATTATATTATGAGTATTCTCCTTTGAAATCAACCTTTCAAAATTGGATATGCTTTACACAACCCTTTTTCAGTGCATGGTACTTGTTGTCTTTTCTCTTTTTCCTTTTCCTGGGATAGGGTTTTTAAAAAAAGTCTACCCCAAACTTATTCAATCTCATACCCTGATGGGGTGTTTATACCCTATTCCAAACTGATCTCATCTCATACCTTTGTTCTACTTAACACATACCTATTCTTTTTTACTAAGATACGAGATAAAATATCTTTTCTTTAAAGGCTATGAGTAAACAAACGAAACAATTAGGCTCAAAAAGGGTAACAACAAACAATTAATATATATCAGGATTGGTTATTTAGCTAAGTAGGTTAAACATATCAATAAGTGCCTTTATCCTTTCCAACCAGATATGTGATTATATTAAAAAGAATAAAGCAAAAATTAATTTAATGGCAATAATTGTTTCCCTTACAGCTCTTTACACAAAAGCTCAGAACACTCAAATATTTAAAAGTACGATCTTACTCTCATGTTTGAAAAGGGACTAACTTCATGTGATCATACCAAAGTATCTCTCACTCAAAGTACGCCACACAACATTCCAATTGTATGCACAATCAAAATACAACAAAATCAATGCCCAGGAATCTCTTCCCCACAAACACTTTTTTTTTCATAACAATCATATCAGATTCAAAGGATACCTTAACCCCAACTTTTTTCCAACAATGCTACAAATATAAATTAAATATAATAGATAGCACATGTAGCACATTGTTTATGGCTAGAGTTTTCCCATATGTGAGCTTTAAAAGAACTTTTTCTTTTTCCGTGCCAAGAGTTGTCCTAGAATCATCAAGATACACGTGTTCTTCTCCATCCCCCGCAGTAGTGTCGGATGAAAACATTTTTTTTACAGATGTGCCTAGTGGCCCTAGAGTCACAATGTTTATTTGTCAAAGGACCACAACAATTGCATAGTCTCCTCTAACTATATTTGCTTTATGAGGATTATCTTTTCTTACTCCATGTTTAGACTAAGGTGCATGGTGGCTTGACTTTCCTCAAACAAAATAAGTTTTCTTTTTCTTGAAAGTGGTGTTAGATCCATTGGGATGATAATATTTAAATTTATTTTTCTTTTTGTGATCAGGTTTTTCCTCAAACATTTAAAGAGTTAGTTTATCTTCTACCATGTTTACCTTAGTAGACAATGCTTTAGCCCTTGCAATAGTGTATTCCTTTCTGTTAGTACTTTGATCATGATATGAGTGAAAAGGTTTGGCAATGACATTTTTCTATGCATATGCTTCAGTTGTTGTTTGTAGTCAGTCCAAGATTATGAAAGTTTTTTCTATTAGAGGTTATGAAACAAATTCATCAGGTAAGACTATGTTCCCTACTTTAATATCTTTAAGCAGCTTGCGGTACTCGTTGATTTGGATCTTGTTGTCTTTGTGTTCGATCATCTCTCAATGGTAGTAGTTTTTTATGACAAACCTTTGTTTAATGAAATCTTCAGTAATGTATTCGAGAATCAGAGAATCCCAAATGTCTTTGGCTTCCTTATAAGAGCAATACACATCGAATAAATCGTTAGATAATGTGCCAAGCAAGGTGTGACAATACATTTAATTCACATGGGTCTAGTCTTCAATTTGTCTTGCGGGTGTACTGGAGTTGAGTTTGGAAGTGGTAAGAGTAAAACTGAAAACTTCTAGCATAAAAAGTTTGGTCAGTGAAAACTTTAATTTTTTAGAACAATTTTGTAAATATAGTTTATGTTGCGATTTGACTTCTTTGTGTAGATTTGTTGTCGATGTTCATGTCCTCAGTCATTAAGTTCTTAAGATTTTTGTATAAATTAATGAGAACACAAATAAGATGGGTTTCTTGAGGCGTGAATGATCATTGCCTTGAAGGATTTATTTGCAGTGTATTGCAGAAGTTTCCTATGATACAATAAGATCTTCTCAGAAGTCTCCCAAGAACTCAAAACTAGCAAAAAAAAAAACTCTTTGAGATAAAAATAACCCAGGACCAAATAAAGATAAGAGATGAGAATGAGTGAATATATGTTTTTGAGGAGTGCAAAAGCAATTATTTATAAGTGGGGGATAGGGTGAGAAACCCCAACATTCCATGGATGAAGCTGAACTTTTTGCATGAAGCATATATCTCTACTGAAAAGGAAACAACTTGTGGCTAAAGTCCAACCATGACATGCGCAACGAACTGCACTGTTTGGAAAAGAAGAGTGTTTCAGTGGAGAGGAAATCTCGAAAGAATAACAAAAATTTCATGGGTGAACCTCTTCTATGATCACGAAGCAAATCGTAGAGCAAATTCACAGCTTTTGTGAAGAAGATCTCCTAATGAACATTGAACAACTTTCATGGAGCTTTGCTTGATGATCGACCTCATGCATGGAGGAATCACTAGACTATATTTTTAGTATTGTTAAAAGTACAGGACAATATCTTACTTTTAGACTATATTAAGTAGTCTAAGTCATAACATAACTTTTGGATAAAATATATGAATAAAAAAGTATAAATTAATGACAAGATTTAATACAAATGGAAAATAAACAAATAATTTATTTTGTGTGAACTAAATCATTAAATTTAAAATAGTTAAATATGTTTTTGGTTCCTTAACTTTCTTAACTCTAAGTGAAAATTGGAATTAGTGAAACTTTTGCCCAATTTAGTCCCTCAACTTTAGAAATGCATGGATTTAATCTTTTTAACCAAATTTTGTTAAGTTATTTGACTTTTCAAACGCATTTCATGATAACATTTGAGTTGTTTACATTATTTGACACATTTTCACTTCAATATTAGCTGAGAAATGCATTTGAAATGTCAAATGAACTTAACAAATTTTGGTTAAAAAGGTTAAATTCACACATTTCTAAAGATGGGAGACTAAAATTTTAAAGAGAGACTCATTCTAATTTTTACTCAAAGTTAAGAGACAAAAACATATTTAACCAAATCTAAAATTATATACATGTAGTTAATATTTTGTTTCTTACCGTTACACCTAATAAAGTTTATAAATAATACTCATTGTTGTTTAATTTGAACAATGAAAATATATTGTTGGGTAAAAAGTTAATGTTAATATATAACTAAACATAAAAGGAGTTTTTAACCCTTTGTCTTTTATTTTATAAATATAAATTCTTTAATGATTTTTTCAAAATTAATTATATATTAATACTAATCTTTTTAATAAACATATTTAATAATTAATAGAAAGAAAAGTCATATTAACTATTAGTGAAGTTGAAAGAATGCGAGTAAGATATAATGATGTGATACAACGTGAATGGAGGTTACTTTACGTTTTCTAAAAACCAATATACATATATGAAGGTTGGTTGGAGAGAGATGTGGGAGTAAGATATAATGATGTGAGAGTTAATGAAATTGTGTTTGGGTTTAAATAGAAAGCACAACACACTACGCCATTCATTTAAGAAAGTGTTTGATATTTGTTGGAGCATACTTTTGTGGGGCACTATGGGATAAAGGCCAAAGTTCGATACAGCAAAATGATATGGATTAGGCGATTGCGAAAGAAGGCAACACATAGCTGCAAAATTATATACAGCGATTAACAAATAAGCACCAAATGAAGAGGTGATGTGCTTCAAATTTCAACAATCCATTCACTTTATCTCTCATACACAACTTCCATCAATGCCACCAATACATTCTCTCACACAATTGTGTCACGCCAAACTTTGGTCTGCATATTTATTGTGTTGCTACACTAATTCACCATTTCACAAGATATTTTTGTAATAGAATCTCAGGAACGGTTTAGTGCATGATGATGGATCAAGGTTTTCAGAGCATGCAAGGCTTTTGCTTCCTGTACCACCACAATTTCTAAGTGCACTCCTACGAGTAAGGGTTTTCTCTGTTCCATCTAGATCTAATAAAATGAATTTCTATATTCTAAGTACAATTGTCCCATAAAGCAATACAGAATTAATTCAACTTCCCTCAAAATGACGTGTGTTACTAGTTCAATATAAAACCTAATTAAAATGTTTAATTTATAAGTAAAAACAATCAAATAATTCATATTTAATAAAATTAATAATTTCGAGATATAACCATGTCAACTTTATACGGTGATGAATCTACATGTTCAGGAAGGTACGACAAACGCACCTGTTAATTTTGTTAAATTATTAGCTTTCCACTTAATTACCTTTTAAAGTGTTATATCTAAAATCTATTTTAATAAATAATATTTAATTAATGTTCGCGCATAAATTAAATTAATTAATTTCAAACTCTCCTCCGATAGTTATATTTATTGCGTTACACAGTAAATATATTTATACTCTCAAATATATATTATATTATAGTTCAATATAAATGTTACAACAAAAAATTGAATGATTTTATCGAAATAAAAAATAAGTATTAAAACACCGAGGTCAAGAAAAGCACCGAAATCAGAAAATAGTTTTCTTTAACCTCTGAGTTAATTTTTAATTTATAGGAAAAGTAGTTACAAAGATCGATCAAAATATCTTTTTTATATAAAATATTTTAATTAAATATCAACTATTACTCAGACAAACTTGAGTCCAATTTTTGAATCCATAAACTTTAAGGTCAATGTTGGACAATAACAGATTTTAACTAAAAATTTTGGAGGGATCCAAATATTATATTCAAAATTATATATTTAATCATTATATTAAAGTAATAAAATTACATAATTTAATATTTAAATCTATTTGGATATTTATTTTTTAAATTTTAACTCTTCAATTTATTGGATATTTCTTTCCATATTTGATTATGTTTTTTTATTATGATACAAATAATTAATATTTTTTTATTATGATACAAATAATTAATATTAAATTTCTCACTTGGTCAAATTTAAAGAAATGATTCTCCTACTGAAATCATTAGATTATTATTATCATGCTTACAAATATACAAAGAATTGAATCTATTTTATTTTCATCTTCAAATATGTAAATTTAGTTTTATCACTTTTAACAAATAATATATTTCTTTATTCTTTATTAATATACCTCTTTCTAAAAAATAAAATTAAAAATAATTTATAATATTTATCTATTTGGTCCTATGTAAAAAGATAAGAAATTGAATCACTTAAATGATTGAGCTGTTTGTTTGGGTCTATCTGGAGTTTTGAAATTATTATAAGCAAGTCATAAGCAAAGGGCTGAGAAACAAATTTATTTGTGTTTGTTTGGGCTTTGATAGTAAATATGAAGTTTTGAAATTATTATAAATCTTACATTTAACTAACAATTCTAAATAGTAAAATTTAGTGGTTAAAATATTTCAATATAAGAAAATATTATATTAATTTTCAAATACATAAAAGAAATGTTTTTTATTTATATATAATTTTTTTTATTAAAAAAAATGGGAAGCCAAGGTTCCTAGAATTTAAATTAAGTCAGGTTGGACCTCGATGACCATACAAAAACTTACTTAAAATAATTAATTTAAGAATAAAAACAATCAAATAATACGTATTTAATAAATAATACGTATTTAATGAATAATAATTTTTAGATATAGCCATGTCAGCTTTACATTTAATTTTCCCTTTAAAATGTTATTTCTAAAATATATTGTAGTAAAATATATTAATTAGATTTAATTAATGTTCCTACATAAATTGAAATTAACGTTAATTACACTCTACTATTTCCTTAAAATAGATGCGACTTTTCTGCAATGAGCAATAATCATATACCAGTTAATTAGTAATGGATATCTACATGATTACTACCTGGTAACTAATCGTTTATCTACATGATTTAACCTTAGAAAACTACACGGTGTTTCGAGAGTTGTATTTTAAGACTCTAGGAACACATGTATTATTTAAATATCCAACTTTGTACGATCACAAATGAAATTTAATACTTTATTCAACATCTTCAAGGAATCATCTGTTGCTTAATCATTTCCCCTTTCTCAAATGTCAACCCATTCATCAACCTAACAACATAATTTACCCACTCAGAGGCACCACTATTTAATATTGATAGAAAAATTAAGGAGAGATTAAAAATAAAAATGTGAAATAATTATAGAGAAAAACTTATTTAATTAATTAATTAATTTATTTATTTATTTATTTATTTATCGCGAGCATAGTTAGTGGGAGGTATGAGGGAGAAACGTTAACAGCGGGACAAGAAAAAATAGCAGAAATAAACAAATGAAAAGAAGAGCATGATGGGACATTTTCTGATTCATTACGATTAAGAAGAAAAAGAAGCCTAAACGACGACGTTCGGAATCCCCTCCGTAGGCAGAGACCGCGCTAGTGAGAGCCAAAAGGGGAGGGAAACGGACCAGTGACCGGTTCATACCCATCGGATCCGAACATACCGACAACCCGGTCACTATCACCCCTCCCCCGAAACGATGTCGTTCGCTCACCACCGTCGAACCCAATCGGAGATGCTTTTCCGGATCAACGACGACTTTGACCTCGAGGTCGATCTCTCTCCTCCGCATTTCCAAGATCCCACCCCGCCCAACCAATCCGGACCCAAACCCGAATCTCCGCCGCATGAGACCGCCCGCTCGGGTCACCGGAGGAGTAATTCCGCGGACACCTCTTCCTCCTCGCAGCTCGAAGGCATTGAGGCCAAGAAGGCCTTGTCCCCCGATAAGCTCGCCGAACTCTGGACCGTTGATCCCAAACGTGCCAAGAGGTTCCTTTCTCTCCTTCACATTGTGATGTCGTTTCGATTTCAATTCCTGGTTTCAATTGTCACTTTCTTGCGTTGTGACTTAAGGGAATGGGGCATGTGATGCAGGATTCTCGCTAACCGTCAATCCGCGGCGCGCTCCAAAGAGAGGAAAGCTTGTTACGTGTCGGAGCTTGAAAGGAAATTTCAATCCCTTCAAACGGAAGCAACCACTCTCTCTGCTCAATTAAGTCTTTTCCAGGTTCCTCTTCCTCTTAAATTTTAAATCTGCATTGCTTCATTCATAAGTAACCACGTTGGATAGATCTTGTCATCTGGATTATGTCCAATTTAGGTTGTGTGTTTGTTTGGGGATACAGCATAGTTAAAACACTTACAGTTCAATTCATATTTGCTATGGTTAAGTATAACATTTTGTGTTCGAATATACTCTATGGTCACGTCATCTTTTTCATTAACGTGATGTGACATTACCTGAATTTTCTTTTTCGAAACATATTGAAAAATCAATTCACTTATCAGGCATATCAAATAAACTTTTAAGTATGTATGGAAAATATTTATTGAGAGATGTCAAAAAAACCTTAAATGAATCTCATTGTATCAAAAATTTAGTCCTTTGTTCCAGTTGGGAATACCTAGATTCAGCTAAAAGGTACATTTGACCAAAGATATAATCTAATTTTGATAAGCTAAACCATCAAGCTTACCGAAATAAGTTAAAAGGAAACTATGATACTCTTAACTATTTTCATAAGCTCAGATAAACTTTCCATAAGTTCTTCAAAATGCCCCCTTAGTTGTTTCTAGTAATGCATGTTCTTTTCAGTTGTCCTTGTGTTTTGCAGCCAGAATTTATTGTATTTTAAGTTATGAAAGTGATTATGCGTAGAAGTAACTCTTACGTATTTGCATGAGAAGTGTTTTTATACACAGTCACTCGTATATAACATAGTCAACCAACAAGTAATGCTTTAAATATTAGACTCCCTTTCTTTAAAGTCGGGGAGGGAGAATCGATGCATATGATTACTGATAACTCTGTCATAAGAAATGCTAGTGACGCTTTCTCCCATGCACCCGAGTGAAATTCATGCGGGATCAATCTTTGAAAAGTGTGCATTTAGCATTCTTCTCGTGTTATTTATTATTCCAGTATCCAACATTTAGTTGCACACATGACACATAAATCACATTAGCATCTACACAGTACTTAGCTAGTCATACACAGTTTGATCGCTTCGTGCAGTAATTCAATCGCTTTCGCTCCAAACAAACTGCATGTGGTGCAGTTTGCATTTCGACAATTTAGATTTGATTAAATATAGTTGAGATTGTTTATAGATGTAAAATGAATGATTTGGATGAACGGCACTATGTCTAGTGTAAACACTGCTAATGATATTGATCCCTTCGCACATATGTAAGCCATTGTGTCCAGTTTTAATGATCACCAAGCATTGTTCTGTGTATGTCTATATTTAAGGAATGCTAGTAATACATTCTTTATGCTTTTTTTACACTACTTTTTGGGAGAAATCTTGCATGGGTAAAAGGAGTGTTGCTAATATTTCTTATATATGTAAAATACCTTTTTTTTTTCAAATTGAAAGACGGGGCTTTTAGATGTCTGTTCTGAATCATTGTCTCTGTGACATGATGATCAGGTGCTATGATAGGATTCATTTCCTGTTGGATTTGCTTTATTTGCTTTTTTAAATTTTGAGTAGGCTGCTTTGTCAATGTCAGGCATGAATAGTAACTTACCCCAATGTTAGGTGATTTTGTCTTCGCTTATTAATTTGCTTTTGTTTCCTTTACTGCACTTTATTTCAAATTCATTAAACTCAATTTAATGTTATGGTGGCTTTCATGTTATGCCACCTGAGACTAGTTCTTTCTAAAACATCTTTTTCAGAGAGATACAACTGGTCTGAGTTCTGAAAATACGGAGTTGAAGCTTAGGTTACAAGCCATGGAACAACAAGCTAAGTTGTGTGATGGTACGTTTCATCCATACAAAAGCTATCCTGTTTCCACTTGCTACTCGGTAGTCACTGTACACGTTTATATTTGAAATGTGTTACATATATCTTGGTTATCTTTGATATCCCACTGATAGTGTTTGTGTTATGTTAAATTTTCAGCTAATACTGTTATTTATAACTCACATTCCTGCTTCCAAAAATTGTAAAATGCACAGCTCTAAATGAAGCACTGAAGAAAGAACTTGATAGGCTGAGGATTGCAACTGGAGAGATAGCAATGCCCGCTGATAACTATGGCTTGGGAATGCATCAGCTTACATATTCTCAAGGACCGTTTTTCTCACATCAGCCACAACATGGGCAGAGTGCATTTCAGGCCACGCAAATGCCGCAGATGCATTCACTCTCATCTAATGTGTCTACTTCCAATGAGCCTCTGTTTGATCTAGACATTCCCTATGATATGTCCGAAATGTTGTCGAATGAATCTATCGGACAGTTTCAGGGGCTGGACATAGGCAACGGGGTTTCTCAGGTTCTGATCCCAGATTATCCCTCCAATTTCTGTTAATAAAAATCAGCAATGCCTTTTGGCTCAAAATGACTGACCAACATGTCACCAGCCTTTTTATTGGAGTGGTCATAGACTGGCTTGAGTGGGATCTAAAGGTATTAATTTTTTTTTTCTATTTAATTATTTATTTTTTATTTATTATGTGTTTGGGTTAGTTTATCTTCAAAAAATAATCACCCTTTTGTTTTTCAATTTTAGAACGAAAAACGTAATTGTTTTCCTAAAGTAAGTTAAAACAATAAATATCAGTGTTGCCTCCCCCCCATTCCAATTAGGCTCAATTTATAGAGATCAAAATTCTGAGATTTTTTTTTTTGAAGTTATATGATTCATTCTAGTCTCTCCTTTCATTTTTTTTTACATTAATTTGTATATGGGAAAAATTGTATTTACTTGCACCTTCCCGACAATGTATACACGTTTTTTCGCTTAGCAGAGAGTAGGTGTTTGTGAGAGTTTTCATTTTCTACCATGTTGCAGAAAGAAGCATTTGTCATAAATTTTAATTGGGACTATTCATACATGGATGGACCATCTTGTTTATATTTTTGTGGAAACATAAGTTAGACATGTTTTGTTGGTTTACTCTACTGCCAATTTTAAAGAAGCTATTTGAATGAGCGCCTCAAGTGTCCACATAATTTTTGCTTTTGGTATTGTGTTAGGCACGAAATAAATGGCAAGCCCTTTATTTTATCATAAAGGTGATGCTCCCTTTTATCTTTTATCTTCTCTGTTGTCTTCGTTCGTTTTTTCATTAAATTTTCCCCTTCTCAGGCATTTTATGTGGCACGTTTGCTGATATTTGCAGAAAGAGTTGTATTGTTAAAATCATTGACATTCTCAAAATTGGACTGGTAATAGAATCGATTAGTTCATTACTTTGATCTTAGTTGAACTATTGGCAGTTAAAAATAAATATCCTAAAAGTTGCATTACATTAAGTGATGAAATGCGATAAATGTCTGGTAAAATTTTAAATGAATTTAAAATGGTCAGATTATACATTAAGTATGCTAAAAAGGAAGCCAAATAATAAGTAGTTGAATAATTTGTAAATGAACTTCCGTATAGTAGACCTTTCTTTCTTGACTCTGGGTCTTTTATTGACTGAAAAATATTTTTTAAATGAAAAATTAGTGAATTAGAACACTTAGTTTCCCTCGTTAATTTTGCAATAGTTTTCATCAGATGCAAAACCAACCTTCTTTTTTTCGGGTTAAGTATATGGAACGTCTTATTAGTTCATCAATTTTTCTGGCATAATAATTGGCTGACCGGATTCAAGTTTTCAAAAAAAAAAATATATTATTAAATATATATATTTTTATAAATAATTTTTTTTTAATTTGTT
>Ga0099822_1010523_pt1 | contig 11465 bp, 4 predicted proteins | sample CowpeawhiteBW_FD_76839 | JGI IMG/M metagenome (GOLD analysis project Ga0099822, IMG submission 76839) | Root nodule microbial communities of legume samples collected from California USA - Cow pea white BW | ecosystem: Host-associated > Plants > Roots > Nodule | place: USA: California | collected... | reverse complement strand
ATAAATAAATATATATATATATATATATATATATATATATATATACTTTCTATTTTTTATTTCTTCTAATTATTTGGTTTGTCATGAAACTCATACGCATCTCCAATATATTTTTCATCTTATCATAACTTTTATGTAATTATGTTAAAATGATGTATGTCAATTAAAAAAAAATTGTCTCACATTTGAATATTTCTATTATTTTTTAATATTTTTATTTATTATATATTTTTCTTTCACATGAGAATGTTTGATACTCAAAATTTAAGTATTTAGTAACGTAAATCTTTCATTTACTAGGTAATATAAAAAAATTATTTACTCACTATTATTCATTTTTGTTTCATTTAAAGAACTCTTTTGTTTCTCTAAAAAAAGTTGTTATTTCTCAACAATTGAGTATATATGTTGATATTTGAAAAGTTTTCTTAGATCTCTAAGGTATTTTTCATTTTATCATACACTTAATTATACATTTATTTTTCTTTGTGTGATTTCTTTCAATAGTCTCTCAAATTGTTTCAAAAACACACATTTGTCAATTTTTTAATATTTTTATTTGTTGTTTATTTTCATCATGTAGAATACTATTTCGATATATTATATCTAATTATTTTTTATTTTCTAACTCATTATCAGTCATACTATAATTTTTTTCACTATAATTGTATAAATAACTTTTATTTACTACAATATAAAAATTTAATGTAATTGCCATGAATATTTTTTTATCACCATCCAACATATATTGGAGTTCAAAAGATACAAGATCTATGTCAAAATTTTATTATTATGTTTATTATTTGTTCTTTGCGTCATTTTGATCAAGTGATGTATTGTAACTTTTATTAGTGTATAAAAAATAGATTCATTAGAATTGAAAAATTGAAGTAAACAAACATTTAAAATATATTTTAATTTGAATATTTGTTTTCCTTTAATATTTTTTAAAAAATATTTTCAAATTTTATCAACAAGGTTTCATTAATGTTTGCAAATTTAATAAATGTTTTGGTTCTCATGAAATTTTATTTGGTATTCTAATCTAAAATGTAAACATTTATAATTTATTTTAAAGTATTTGATATCGAAGAAACAATCATCATTTTCATATTGAATATTTGATAATATTATATTTCCTTTACCGTAATTTTTTATTATTTTATAAAAATTAATTAAAATTAATATTCTACTAGTAAGAAAACATGTACGGTTATGGGTACGAGATTATACCCGTTACATAGTGGAGATGTGGATGAGACAAAAGTGTGATACCTGTTGGATTTTGGTATGGGGATGAGGATGGATTTTTTTCTACATGGATGGGTTTGGGATAGCAAAAGTCGTCACCGTCTAGCCCCGTTGCCATCCCTAACCCTAATCCCCTATGGAGTTAGGCTCCATTTTCATAGCCCACGTATCAGGGGCTTTTTCATAGCCCCGATCCCCAAAGTCCCTTATGTAGTAAGTTGGGATAGGTTAGGGTCAGGTAGAGGTGTCAATTTGGTCCCTAGACCATGGGCTAGTCCTGACCCACTCTTTATTAAGCTTCCTTTTAAGGCCCCCAAATGAGGGGGCCAAACAAAAGCCCAAGCCCCCAAAGCCCCTTTTCAAGTGGGTTAGGGCCAGGGCTAAGGTGGATTAGGCCCGCCTAAAAATACTACTTTAAGTCAGAGTAAAAGATCAAGTCAAGCCATCTCGGGCCAATCATGATCAGAAGGTGGACACGATATGAGTATGGTCCACAATTGACCGAGACGACCCAGATGGCCTAGCCTGAACTGACAACCAAGAAGGGTCGGCCTAGACCAACGACCCATATGGATCGGTCAAAGCCCAAGACACATAGAAACCAACTACCCAGATGGGACTACCCAACCCGACAACTTGGCGGGCCCAATGACTTGGATGGGTCGAACGTGCCCGACAACATAAACATGCATGACGAGCCAGATGGGCTTGGCAAGCCCGACAACCATGGCAATTCAAGTGGGCCTGATGACATGAACAGGACGGGCAGACTCGACGATAAGCCTAGTTGGACAGGCCCGATGACTCTGATGGGCTTGACAACCTAGACGAGCCTAATGGGCCAAACGACCCAGATGGGTCGGGTGGGCCCAACAACTTGGATAGATAGGGGGTCTGAGTACAATGATGGGGCAAATGGGCCCAACAACCTGGATAAGCCTACCGAGCCCTACAACTCGAACGAGTTAGGCATGCCCAAAAATATGAACAAGTCGAGCGGGTCCAACGACCTGAGCAAGCTAGGTGGGTCCGACAACAAAAGTAGTCTGGGAGGGCCAGACGACTTAGACGGGCCGAACGAGACAACGGTCAGGACGAGTTGAGCTGGTTCGACGACCCGATCGGTCGGGGTTGGCCCAATGACATGGACGGGTTAAGTGACCCAGACATGCCTAGTGGGCCATATGATTCAAACGGACCAGGTGGTCCCAACAACCTAGACGAGTCGGGGAGGCCCGAGAACCTTAAGGGGCCAAGCGGGCTTGACAACTCAAATAGTTCTGGTTATAGGGCCAGTTAGGTCTTTGCCCCTTTACGGGATTACAAAACCAAACGATTCTTTGAGCTCGCCTGTCTAGTGCGGGTCGTCAGGCCCGTCCATCCCTTCCAAGTTGTCGGGTCTGCCTGACATGTCTCGGTTGTTGGACCCGCCCGGCCCGATCGTGTTTGAAAAACCCTTCTATGTCATCGAGCATGTTTTGGTCATCTGGCATGCTAGGACCTTTGGGCTCACCCGAATCGTTCTGGTTGTCGGGCCCGTTTAGGTCGTCAAGCCTGTCCGGGTCATTGAGCCCATTTGAGTCATTAAGCCTACTCATCCCGTCTGGATCATCAGGTCTGATTGTCATGTCCGGATTGTTAGTCCTGTTTGGCTCGTTTGGATTATTGGGCTCGACGGGCACTCTTGACACATTCGGGTTGTCATGCTCGCCCGACCCATTCAATTTGTTGGGTTCACGAGGCCTTTTGGGTCGTCGGGCACGTTTTGGTCGTCGGGCCTAATAGGACCGTTTGGCTCGCTCAAATTGTTCTGGACGTCGGGTTAGTCTAGGTCGTTGAGCCCGTCCCTCCTATCCGAATCGTCAGACCCGTCCATCCCTTCCAGGTCGTTGGGCCCACCGACCCGTCTAGGCCGTGTCGACGACTGAGAAGTCCCAGGCCGACGTTCTAGACGTGCCAATCGTAAGTCGAGGACGAAAAATTTAATAATATATTTTTCATGTTTAAAAAGAAAGTCCATAGACTAACCTGACTTACATGACTTTTGTGAGGTATTTGACCCTGTGAACTTATTTAATAAAAGACTTTTTTTCTTTTTAGACCTTTTTAGCCCTAACCAATGTAGGCTAGGCTTAACTCTCGTGGATCGGACCAAATTGACACATTTGGAGTAGAGTTAACCCCTTCACCATAAACTTGTTCAATCGTTCAAATCATAAATGCGTCTTTCTTTTTTATCTTTCAAAAAAATGTCTCTTCCTACATATCCTTTATCCAAATTCAAACCATACCTCACATCTCCCAACTGCCACCCTCTATAATGAAACTCCACAACAGCACACAGCAGTGGTGACAAGGACGAAGCTCTCAAATGATATAAGAGAACATCAATGTGAGTTATCTTCTATTCGATTGCATAAATATATTAGTAAGATGGAAAAAATATTTTTTTAGTTCATAAATATTATCATAGATTCCTAAACAATTTAAGATTACTTATTTAAATTCCTATTTATAATGTTTAGATGGTGATAGCACTGATTTGAAACTTTTGCAGCAATGGTCATTTTTGCTATTTGGACGGTCATATATATTTGTTAGAGATTTAAGTATAAATTCAAAATAAATAATGAATAGTTACATGTAAGTAACAAATTCAAAAGATAAGTAACGAACATTAATTAGAAAATAAACAGAAAAAAAACATTGAATCATTGCTAATAAGAAATGTTATTAAGCCTATTAATTTGAGTACCCAAAAAAACTAACATAAAATCTAATTTTATATTCAAGTAAAGTATCTATGAGGAATGTAATGTGTTTTAAGGCTGTTATTAGTATCAAATTTGAATATAATAGATAGATTTAATTGTAAAATTATATTCCTTTAGTCACACCAATTCAAAATTCACAAAAAGGTTAGAATATTTATATGTTATCAACACTTGTTAATGATAATAGGTAGTTACCCTTTTTTTTATTTGTCTCATATTGATTTTTATGTGTTTTTTTTAATTTAATTCATGATTTAATTTAGTTATTGATGTTCATTTAACCAAACAAAATACTACCATCTTGTAATTTTTTTTATATTTTTGTATATTTTTTTTATATTTTATACATGTCACTTTATAATTGTATCACACACACACATATATATATATATATATATATATATATATTCTAATTATTTTAAAATTATTAATATTATTGAACTATTTAAATTACTCACATTTTCTAAAATGAAAAACTTCTAAAATCACTTATTATTTATTGTGTAACTATCATTATATACATTTTATTTTCCTAAAAATATATAAGAGACTGAAGTGTTCCCCTTTTTACAATTTATATAATTTAGAGAAACTTTCAAACAAGGTCACTAAGACGTATTCATGTTTTATAATTTTTTACAATATTCTAATTTCAAAATACATTTTAATTTAATAAAGATAATTATAAAGAAAACTGAGAATAAAAATGAAAAATTAATTAAACTAAAAGTTATTAGTTAAAACACTATTTTATTGTTAAAAGAAATTAATTTTGCATTTTAAATAATTTTAAACCTTTTTAAATATGAAAGATTGCAATCAAAACATATCTAAAAATGTAGTAAAATATTCGCCTAAAATGTTACTGTAACCAAAAAAAATAAAACTAGCATTTTTTTTTTCAATGTAGAGTTCAAAATATCAAGTTATTTAAATGAAATTTTAATTTCAGTTTAAAATTGATAGAAAAAAATAAAAATCGAATTAATTTCGTATTTGTATAAAAGGAAAGGAGTGGCTTTATTTCACAATCCCTAAGACATTTTCAAAATTCAAATTTGAAAAGAGCTGTAGAGAGAAGAGAGAATGGCGTCAGTGACCGGAAACATGAAGGGTTTTTACCGACAGAGGAAAACCACCGCTACGAAGAAATCTTCCAAAAAATCTCCGATCCACACCGCCATTCCGGGCTCTACTGGGGTCCAAACGCCGGCCACCACCGCTAACGGTGGAAAACCGGACCTCCAATGTGCATTCTAATCCCTAGGGTTTCTTTTCTATTTTTTTTTCTATTCAAACACATTTATCTCTGTGTATGACTAAAAGATGAAATCTTTTATGCAGCTGAGTGCAATGAGAGCGAGGTGGTGTTGCGGCAATTCGATTTGAACATGGCTTATGGGCCCTGCGTCGGGATAGCGCGACTTGCACGGTGGGAGCGTGCTCAGGGGCTCGGTTTGAACCCTCCGCAGGAAATCGAGGGTCTCTTGAAGAGTGGGAAAGTTCAGATGGAGTCCTTGTGGGGTGGTCGCATTTAGGTTTACTTTTCTGTGGAAAGAAAAAAAAAATGAAATCCAATAGCGTATATGTGTATTTAGGTTTTGCTCCGGAAACTCAGCTTCTGGCTGTGTTCCTTGTTATGTGACTCTGAACTAAACATTATGACTGCAAAATGTTGATGTTTTCTTGCTTCCTCTTGTCAGCTATGAAATCATGTTTTTTTCTGTGTTATCTGGCTAATCTCTGAATGTCTGTGAATGTGATTGCTTATAAATTGGTGTGTCTCTAAGCTTTCATATTTGGTTTAGTTTAATATTTGGCCTAGTTTATCTCAAAGTTAATGTCACAAGTTTGATATTATATTTGATTTTATCTCAACTAATTGAATCGTTGGTGAAAGTTGTCCCTCAGATGTTTGCATAACGCTTTAAACATTGAAACTGGTGAATTGGCATTAGATAAATGAAAAATATCAATTAGGTGTGTGTATATAGTATATGAGCGTGTTAATTATTTGATTAAATGCATTAATGATATCAGATTCAGACAGGAATTTATGGAGAGTAGTATACAATCGGTGTGTGAATGTATCTAACCTGAAGTTGTTGTCACCTAACATGTTTGTTTTTGTGTAAATGTTATGCAAATACAAAAGCATGAAAGGCCTAAGAGGAAGTATGTACCACAGGTGTTTTGTCTATGATGTCAAATAAAGATTAAAAGTTTTTCTGTCACTTGAAATATTTGAAAAACATTATCTGCCAGAAGAATAAAAGAGATGATGGGTATATCATGTGGTATGCTGCATATAGGGCAAATAGGCATTTGCTTCTGAAGATGCCATGGATCTCCCCTATGTTGAAGGATAATAGATTTTGAGAAATTTAGATTACCTTATGCTATTATTCTTGGTTGCTGTTATATGATAAATGTGACCGTGACTTGTGTAGATTAATGTGACTTGATCTCTTTGTAACAAAGATCATTATTGTATCTGATAAACTCTGTATTCTGTTATGAGTGTTAAATACCAAACTTATTGATGAAAATTAGGATTGGTAAACCAATTTAATTGTTCATCATTCATTCATTTAATATATCCTGAAATACACTAGGCCGTCAATTACAAAAACAATAAAAAGTAAGATAAATAAATTGGATTACATTTATACATTTAGTTTTAAGAATGTTTTAAGGTTTAAAAGGCTTTGTTTCAATATTTGAGAGAGGTTTATTTAATGTGGTTTTTTAATTTTTTATGTTAAATATGATTTTAATCCATAAATTTATAAGTGAAATTAAAATTTGTCTCAGGTCAAATTTTGATATGTTTTAGATACAAAACTTTAAAAATGAATTAATGGTCATTTTAATTCAATTGAATTAAATTTTTTTATGTATTAAATGCTTTTTTTATTGATATTTAAGCTATTTTCATTGTTTAACATGTTTTAATTTATATGTTGGTTTGATGTCGTTTAACAAGCTTAGAAAAACTAATGTTGTTTAATTAAAAATATTATGTTCATTTATTTTTAAATTTTAGGGTCAAAATATATCAAAGTATGGAATAAGAACGAATTTCAATTTTGTATTTAAGTTTAAGGCCTAAAATCATATTTAATTAATTTTTTTATGCTTAGTTTTTATTCACTAAAAGGAGTCTATGTGATCATTTTCATTAAATTAACATTAACACAATTTGAAATATGGTATCTTAGTAGTTTTTTTTTTCATTGTTTCCCTTTTCCTCCATCTTCCATTTAGTAGATCAATTTACTCAACTAAATCCATTGACATTTCTATCCCTTTTACAAATCATAACTACCACAAATTAGTTCGAAAAATGGACTATTACGAGCTAATTGATCCAAACTCATATACCTAGCCTCAAATATTCTATAAATCAAACATTTTAGAGTCTCTAATTTAACCAACATAGGTTCAAACTAAATCAACCAAAATTATAGACAAACCATCATTCAATTTCATGAGAGATCAACATACAAATCAAATCAAGCATAAACATGTATAAAAATATTACTAGCTTTCCCATATCTAGAATAGAAACCCTTAATTCAAAAGGTGCTTCTAAAGCTCTAATTCTCACAAACGCTCCAACTACCTATATAGACATTAGATGACAAAACTTGGCATATCACAACCATTATAACTAAATTGAGATTCACTTTGACCTATTTTAAGGCACATGCATGGATCCTAGAGCCATAAGCACATCAAAACGCGAAAAGAAAAACTCTAAAATAGAGAAAAAAGTGAAGTCATACTATTTTCAATTTTGATTGGCAAATGTATAGAGCTATCTACTCTTACTCCACAGGTAGTTCCTAATCATTGAACATTTGGAGAAATGTTTTGGAGAGATAGTGTTTTTTATAAAATAAAACTCGATCAATAGAAATTCTTTTGATTTGACAAGTCCTAACAATGTCCATCCTTAGTCTGAGTCGAGTTATCTTGACATTTAGCTTGGAACGACATTACCCGATCTTTGGCATGAGCAAACTGATATTTACCTTTGTGGCCTAGGTCGACTCATCACGACTTTCACCCTAGGCCAATTGGTCATTTGTAACATCCCGACCGGATATTACTAATTTAAATAAAATAGAAATAAATACAAACTTGCATTTATTTTTATAGTCTTTCCCAAAACTGCGGGAAATTTAAAACATTTATTAAACCCTTCCAATTAAACCATAGTGTTCCAATAATCAATACTAGTTCATATTCCAGTAAAAATACAATTTACAAAAATCTGAAAGGTTAAAATACTCCGTTGGTCCTCGTTTTTGTAGCAAAATCTCAATTTGGTTATCGTATTTTCATTAGTCTCAATTAGGCCCTCAATTTTGTAAATTAGTATCAATTAGGTCCTTTCCGTTAGTAGAGAACTAACATTGTTAAGTAGGTGTCACGTGTCAGCTCCTTGTTTTTTTGAATTTTTGAATTTTTTTTGAATTTATTAATATTTAAAAAAAGAATATTTATGCCACGTGTCATGTATGTAGTGTGCCACATGTCAATCTAATATGGTGACACGTGTCAAATTATTGTATGAATCTCAATTTGGTTCTCATATTTGTTAATTTGATTTGATTTCAGTCCCAATTTTTTTTTTAAATTTTAATTTCATGTGCTCCAAATTTAGAACAAATTTAATTTTTTTATAAATGTAATGATGATACTTTTATTACAAGTGATATTTCTATTACATATTTGTAACAATATTTAATTTATTTAAATTTATATTTTACATTAAACATTATTTAAATTTTATTTTAAAATTATAAATATATAGATTAATAAATTTATATTCGAAATATTTGTATAATACTCTATATAAACAATATTTTAGAGTTGGCTTAAAAATAACAATTTTATAAATTCAAATGTAAAATTTTAAAATAATTTTATAACAAGTTAAAATAAATATATTTAAAATTTTAATATTAAATACAATTAATATTATTAAAATATTTAATTAAAATATCAATTTTAATAAAAATAATCATAACATTATATAAAAGTAAAATTTGGTCTAAATTTGGAGTGACTGAAATTGAAAATTTTTAAAAAAATTTAGGACTCAAATCAAATCAAATTAATAAATATGAGGACCAAATTGAGATTCATACAATAATTTGACATATGTCACCATATTAGATTGACATGTTGCACACTACAGACTTGACATGTGGCATAAATATTTTTTTAAAAAAAATTAAAAAATAAAATAAAAATTAAAAAAAATCAAAAAAAGAGGAACTGACACGTGGCACCTACTTAACGGTGTTAGTTCTCTACTAACGGAAAGGACCTAAATGATATTAATTTACAAAAATGAGGACCTAATTGAGACTAATAAAAATACGAGGACCAAATTGAGATTTTGGTACAAAAACGAGGACCAACGAAGTATTTTAACAAAATCTGAAAATAAAATGATATTAAACTTCCATAAAAAGCTTTCCCACGCTAGCCCCTCTCCGGCTCTATGCCTCATCAACATCACTTGGAACATCATCTGCTCCCGTGTGATAAGTCACATCATCATTGCCAAACACACATAGAAAGGATGAGCTCATAACAACATAAATATACAATTAATAAAAATAGAGATTCACCCCAACTACTTTATTTCATTTAAATTGCTTAATCTTAACAATCGATACCCAAGGAGTTCAGATTATCATCTCATTATACAAATGAAACTACTAATCAATTTACCCATACGATTACCTGGCCATGGACCTAGGATATATCAGGCTTCCACGAACCTGTCCGCTCGTGGTCCAACCTCTACGAACCTCCCCGCTCGTAGTCTAACTCTACAGATCTCCTCACCTGTAGTCCAACACACATGATCCAACAGCTACGAACCTTTCCGCTCGTAGCAGCCCTCAAGTGTGAGCAGGAAACATACGAACCTCCCCGCTCGTATCCTCATTCGAGAGTATCATTAATATGAACCTCCTCGCTTATATTAATCACGTGTTCCAACACTAATCATGAACCTACCCGCTCGTGATACGATCAAGCATATCCTAGACCAAAACCAACACAACAAGCCATGCAAAACACATCATAAACGCACCCTACCACTTGCACTATCACTTGGTGCAACTTAAGCGTCGCCAGGCAAAATGGCAGTGTAGATCGCCTGACGATTCCACATCACCATCGGGCGCCACAACACATAGCACCTCCCTATTTCGTACTAGCGCCCCAATGTGACACTACTGGTTTTAGGTACTCTAATTCAGCTCCTAGCATCCAACCATTCAATTCTCAACATCCAGAAATCAAAATCACATTCATATATTCCAAATTACAACATCACAATACATATGCATCTTCCAAGTTTAAGCACACATTCCTTTTCTTTTATAAATCATATATACTCACATCTTAAATCGATGCCAACATTCAATTTGAACCCCAAAGTAAACCATGATCATATGAAATTACGAAATAATAAGGCAGCAGGCACATAACTCATTTATTCATTCAAAGCATAAGTCTTACATCAATCAATAGCTACAGAAATCCCTTTTTTACCAATTTCTTATGTCAAATTAAGATTAACATCAACACTTAGTCATTTAAACTCACATCACATCATACCATCCCATACATATGCACATATAGTTTACATAATCACATAAGTGTTCATGCATTTACCATGACATACATGCAACAAAAAACAGTGTTCATCCCACACGAGTGAGTGACAACACTTAAGTACCTGCAACACCAAAATATTTAAGAAAAGTTATCATCATAAAACCAAAAATACTGCAGTAATGTGTGACATATTTCGCAAACTACATACCTCAAATCAACGATCTGACCAGTCAAAACAAATAGGCTTAAATAGTCATTTGGTCCTAGTTTTGGTTGACTTTTTTCACTTTGGTCCTACTTTTGAAATTGTTTTCAGTTTGGTCCTACTTTCTATTATATTTTTTCAATCAAGTCCTTTTTGCTAACACCGTTAAAATAGTTAACGGATGTGAACAGTAACCGCCACGTGTCATTTTGTGATTTTTTTGATTTTTTTAAATATTTTTTTAATATTTTTTAATTTTTTTTTTAATTTTAAAAAAAATGTACACGTGTCAAGCCCATATCATGCCACTTGTCATTTTTGTGATTTTTATTTTTTTTAAAATTTTTTAATTTTTTTTAATTTTTTTTTAAATTTAATTTTTTTAATTTTAAAAAAAATCCACGTGTCAAGCTAATATCATGCCACGTGTCAGAGTAAGTTTTTTATACTCAATTTGGTCCCAGTATTCGTTAATTGTTTTCAATTTGGTCCTAATTTTTTTTTAAATTTAACATTTTTGTTCCTCTCCAAATTGAGACAAAATTTAATTTGTATATATTAAAATGCATATTTTTGTTAAATATTTT
>Ga0099822_1010519_pt1 | contig 11467 bp, 5 predicted proteins | sample CowpeawhiteBW_FD_76839 | JGI IMG/M metagenome (GOLD analysis project Ga0099822, IMG submission 76839) | Root nodule microbial communities of legume samples collected from California USA - Cow pea white BW | ecosystem: Host-associated > Plants > Roots > Nodule | place: USA: California | collected... | reverse complement strand
CTAGTCCATCAATACAACACGAAAAAAAAATGCAAAAAGATTGAAAACATACAAAAATGTGTAAGACTCGTGTTAAAATGACGCAACCAAAACTACCATGATAATTCAAAATCATATGATTTTTCTTTTCTATTGGACCAAATATATTTACGAGTTCATATTTCTATCCATACAAGAAAATTTCACATAGAACCTTTAATTTGTTTTTACTAAAAAAATCATATTAGACATCACTATATACTATATATTTTGACATAACAACTATGCTCATATCAAAAACATATATATAATTTGTTATAACATGAAAAATGTTATTAAAAAATAAAATATAAACAACTATGGAAGGACCAAAACAAATCCATGAAAAAATACACAATAAATTTTAACTAAAATTAAACCCTTGGAGTTGATATTTATTATAAAAAAATATAAACTACGGGAGGATAAAACAAAATATCATTTAAAATATTTTTTATTTACCAAACTCAAATTAATTAAATTATTAGCGTAATGATTTCTTTCATAAAAAATTCAAAATTTTATATCTTTAGAAATAGTTGAACATTTCTCCATCTACCTCTAAAAATAAAATAAAAAAGCTATATATTAAAAGAAAAATAAAATTACACACCAAAATTGAACATATAATTTTGATTATCATACTTTTTTACATATCATCATAAAAATAATAAAGCAAAATCACATCAATACATTATCCTACACAAAAATCTATCATTACATTCACACAGTTATGCTATTCTAGGATTCTAAATTTGTAAAGATTCATTTTTGCCTATAAAAGTACACATGCAATCAATAGAAGAAAAAGATAAAACTTATATACAATTCTGATTAGTAACTTGCAATGTCTTATTTCCCAGTATTAATAAACGGTAAAATCTTTAAAAAAGTCATTTTTATTTTAGAAAAATGATAGTTTTATCAAATAAAATTTGAATAATCAAGTTTTATATTTTATAAAGATTTTTACTTAACTAGTAAAACAAACATTGATTGGCATGATTAATTTAGTTATTGTTGAATTTTAAGATAAATTGCAGGAATTCAAAGAAGTACTTTAGTTAAATTCGAAATAATTATTTTCCAAATCAATTTTAAGACAATTGTTCTGTTATCCGTTACAATTCAGTTTTCTCTAACCATAAACAAACATAATGCTGATGTGTTGTTCATAAAAAATATACACGAAAAATATTATCTACAATAATACGTAAAGAGATGTTTTTTATTTTTATATTTCATATTTTTATTTTTACCATTAATTATTATTTTAAAAATTATTTTATAAATAGTTTATTCTAAAAATCTCTTCTTATCTTAAAAATATCTTTTATTTTTAACGATTATTTCAAAAATATCTTTTGTATATATATATATATATTTTTTTATTAACATCTAAAAATTATTTTAAAAATTAATTATATATTTTTTATTAATTTTAGCTCAAATTTTTATAAAAATTAAGAAATACGAACACATATGCAAAATATGAATATGAAAATGTTCTGTATGTTCATCAACTGTATTAACAATAATACTATCTAATCACTCTCACTAAATTATTTCTTGAACAATATGGGATCATAAAAGATTTTCTATTAGACAAATTTTCAATGACTCAATAAAAAAAAATCAAGTTAACATAGAAAATAAATTAAGACAATATCTAGAAAAAATTAATTTTGAATATTTCAGCTGTAAATTAAAAATTATTTGCGATTTCATCTGTTACTTTATAACATTTAAAATTCACTAAATTTTTAAATTTTATAATTTTGAATATTGTAACTATTATAATTATTATTATTATACAAACATATGCACGATAATGAATGTCAGAACTTGTATATACATTCTATTTAAATAGATATTATATTATATTAGTAAGTGGTAATATATATATATATATATATATATATATATATTAAATAAAAAAAATTAAAAGAAACAATAAAAAGTATTTAAATATTAAAAGTTACAATTATGATGAAGAAAAAAAAAACTGAAACTCAAGACAGATTTCTTAAAAAAAACAATTTAAAAGTTACTACTAAAAAGAAAGTTAACAATATTATGAAATATATATATATATATATATATATATATATATATATATATATATATATATATAAAAGAGATAATTATCTTTATAGTATAGATATACAAAATAAATTTATATTTAATAAAATTAAGGTGAAATGAATGAAAAAATAGAAAATAATTTTTATCAACAAAGACAAAAGTTATTAAAAAATAATTTTATAGAAAATATATGCAATAATTATTATTTTAAAAAATAATGAATGATCTATTATGAAAAATAAAATAGAAGTAATAATTGTGGAAACAAGAAAATATCTTCTTTGTATATAGTTTGTGTATTTTATTATTATTATTTTTTTCAAGAACATTTTTCTCTTTCAGTTACATACTTATATTTTTACCTATGCATAAAAAAATATCTAAATTAAATTAATCATCTTCAAATAACTATTTTATCTAAATTGAACAGAAAATGTATACTATAATAATCAATCATATATTTCATCCGCATCAAAATAATTAACGTTTTAACCTTTAAAAATATAAATTAATCAAACATTTAAAAATTTATTTTCAAGTAAATTATATCAGTATTTGTTTATATTATAAATATATTTGTCATTTATATACACATTTTTTTTCTAATTTTATCATTTAATAAACAATACTTTTTAAATTAAAATAATCATTTAATTTATCTTTTCGGATTTTTTTAATTTAATATTTTTTCAATTTGACAATCTTTCTCATAATTTTTTTTATTTGGAAATTTTTTAAAATTAAATATTTTTTAAGCTAAGATAATTTATCTGTAAAAAGAATTTCTAAAAAATTATATTTATTTTTATAATTATAATTATATATTTTTTATTAATAATATTATTTTAACAGACAGCATATTTTATTATTCCTGATCTATGCAAGAGAGAGGTAACACTTTATTACTATAAAATATTGAAAATTTGATGATAAAAAAATTTATAATATATAAATGTATAAAAACTTTATCTTACAAATGTACCCTTCATTTTGAATCACAAAGGTTATGTTACAAGTTCTGTTTGTTTCTTTTTTTTTATTTATTTTGGGTCTCTTTGAACATGAAATTATAAAATAGAGTTGTTTGACCAGGGATTTATACATTGGGTCGTGTTGGAATGATTTTTGACCATTTTAGTTGTGTTTGGTTCATCATTCAAAAAATAATTATAACTGAATCAATTTTTTAATGTAAAAACAAGATTCAATTTGAATTTCGTGTTAAAATAAATTCCAATTAACTTTATATCATTTTAACACAAAATTAAACACACATTTTATACAAGTGAAGCTATTATGTTCAAAAATTGTTTCTTCATAAATCATGAAAAAAACAAAATCGTTAATAATGATTGCGATTTCTATTTCCTAAACTCAAAAGAAGTCGAGTTAGTGGCATTGAAATAAAGTTAGTAAGAGTCATAATAACTTCTTTTTTATCAATTAATAAATATCTCTCATAATAACTTTACTTTTTCGCACAACTCAATATAATTAATAATTCTGTTTTGTAATTTAAAAAAAAAAAAGTATTGACCAAAATCTAAAAATGAAGCGAAAATTTGAAATATAAAAGTTGAAAGGGTATGATGAAGTGATTAAAAATGTGCAGAGTAGCAGAAGAGAGACATGATAATATAATAACAGAATATGTTTTTATTGACCTCGGGAAGGTGAAATGTCTGACCTCTCTCATCACCATTCCTGTTTCCATGCTTCTCTTCTCTTCCCTTCCTAACCATTTAATCAACAAATAAAAAAATTGTACTAAAATTCCCTTATCCAACAACACGACAAGATGGCTTAAATAATTATTAGTATTAGTTACAGTGTTTTGTTGGGTAGCCGTAAGAAGGGTGGTGGGACATTAAAGACCTTTCTTAATCCCTGCACTGTTCCCCGTAATAAGTCATGCTCCTTATTTAGGAACAAAACCTCTCATCATTAGGTTACCCCTATTTCTATCCAAACACACTCTTATTTTACCTTTTTTTTAATAACAAAAATACATTTATTTCTTATTCCTAAAAACTCAAAATTATATTTTCATTCATATTTTATTAAATTAAATATAAATAAAATTAAATATAAATAAAATTATAAGTTTATTTATATTTTATTAATTTAATTTAATAAAAAAAAATTATATTATATTATATATTGTTTCGGGGTAGGGACCAAACACCTACTAAGAACCACTTCAATTTTACTTCTTTTTTCTCTATGTCTCTTCTCTTCGTAATTTGTTGTAACTTCCTAGCCAAGAAATCTTCCTTCTGGTTCAATCGGTTGAACAGACGATCGGGGTACTTGTCTAAAAGGCTCCGATACTTAAGTCAGTTGATGGACCGATCGGTGTATAAGTGTAACTGCTGTAATAAATGCGAATTAAAGATCCTCACCAACCTACCTCTGGGCCCTATTTATAGTCTCCGGTGTGGACCTACAATTAGGGTTCCTTAATCACGGCCCAATGATCCCTTAATCATGATTACTGACTTGTTTAATGTTAATTAATCCAGCTGACTGGTTTAGGTTTTCTGTTTGGTCGATCAGCCGGTGGCCGCTTGGCTAGGTGGTTTATCTTCTCTGAGTTTAACAACCTTAAGTGAATATTTAATCTATATGGCCGATCGATTGATGATCATATGTAAGACACTACGCGAATCACCTATGGGGCCGATCGTCCGATGGACCTCTATAGGGTAACGCGTGATCTACTTGGGGACCGATCGACTGATGGTCCATTATGAGGTAACGTGTGATTCATCTGTGGGACTGATCGACCGATGGTCCCTTATGAGGTAACGTGTGATTCATCCGTAGGACCGATCGACCGATGGTCCCTTGTGAGGTAACGTGTGATTCGTCTGTTGGGACCGATCGATTAATGGTCCTTTGTGAGGTTCATATATAGTTTATTTAAGTTACCGATCGATCGATGGTTCTGTTTCATATGCAAGTCCTCCCAGTCTTGTTCGATGCACCGGAGGACTGTGCGTTGCCGATGGTCCGATGGGACATACAATATATATATATATATATATATATATATATATATATATATATATATATATATATATTAATTTTATTTTCAAAATTTATATTTTTAAATATTTGTGATATTTTAAATATTTAATTTTTTTTAAATCTGCAGTATTTTTTTAATATATATCCAAAAATAACAGTATATGTATAGATAACAAATGAATTTTTGTTAAGTTCGAATAAGGAGTAGGCACTACCTACCGTAACCCATCCTAACCATTACAATCCATACACGATCCTTTGATTAAATATTCTTCTAATAAAACCGTTTTTTTTTTCTAAATGAATTAATCGCTTTGGTATGAGTTTTAGCATATGTGAAAAAATGTAAATAATTACCTCTTTTTGTAAAGAATGGAGAATGATCACTTTAATTTAATAAATATTATTTTATCGTAAACAAATAAGCATCAATTTCTGCTAATATCAAAATACTTAAAAAAAAATTAAGGGCAAATAAACTAACTCATTCACTGTTAAAAAAAGAAGGAAAAATTGCAATGGGTTTCTACGTGGACGTAAAAATCTATTTTACAGTGTTTTATTATTTAAAATTATTTATTTGAGTTTATTTGCGAGGATTGTGTGTATTTGATGAGTGGTTTGAGATGCTTTATAGTTAAATTTTTGAGTGAAAAAATTATGTGTGGGATAAAGAGAAAGTAAAGAATTTATGAGGATTTTTCTGTGAATTACAGTTTTACTACATGTAAAATGTCATTTTTTAAAAATAATTTTGTTTACTGGAAATTTCTTTAATTTTTTTATAATTATTATTGTCAAATTATACAACTATTTTTAAATTTTGATATTTTTAAGAAAAATAAGCTAATAAAAAATAAATCACGTACGATACCATACATATGATTAATAGTAATAATTTATTTTCATATTACACAACTTATTTATTGTCTAAACAAATGTTGTCACATCACATTTCTTTTCTTATCTCAACAAAGACTATTAATAAACAATGATTGTCTTTTAAAATACATGTATCAAATAAGTCTCATTAAATATTAACTTATAGTCAATGATTATGATTTCTCATGTGAAATAAGGGTAGTTCATTCTATATACACCATAAAGCTTTATGTAACAACTCAACCAATTTGTGATCACCTATTATCTAAATTTACATGATTTAAATTATCAGTAAAACCTTAATTTCTCTTTCTACCAATAATACTCACATATCATAACCATCAAACTTGTTCGTATTATCATTTTGAGTAATTAACTTTTATCAACCAAAATCAACCATATATTTATCTAAGTCAAATTCATTAAATCTCGATTGATAAAATCATAAATCACAATCGATGAAATTATAAACTTATAAGACAAAACTCGTATTTATTGTATACTATTACCATATTAAAATTTACTTAATCAGTTTAAATATGAGTTTCTGAAATAGTAAAGTGTAGCATAAGTGACATATTCTTGTTTAAACATATATTTTAAATTGGGAGAGAATCTATAATGATTCTTCTTTGCTAAAGTATAAAGTTATGGAATCAACACTTAATGACTCTTATGATACCCGAGTGATATACTTTTAAAAGAGAAAGGGTTGTTATGACTTCTATTTTTCTCGACAATCATTTGTTGCCTAAGAGACATAAGTTTTAGAAAAGAGATAAATATTATGACTTATTTCATACTTAAACTACTATTAGATTGTTTGAGCATTTTACGCTGTCGCACGAGGAACCAATTGAACATTTAAGCATTAAATCTCCACAACAACATTAAATGTCACTACTTGTACCTTATTTGAGCACTTGTTACTTGTGACACACAAATACAATACATGTATATCAGATACGACATATATTCGATACGTCAATACATTGATTTTTAAAATAATAGAATACAATACGTGATAGATATGTGTCATATGACTATTGAAGAGTGAATAATAATTCTTAAAAACATAATAAATATATGATTTTTATTGTGTGAATCCAAAATAAAGCTATATGTACTAAAGTTGTCAACATAAAAAATATAAATTATTGTCATCGTATAAGTACCGTTATAAGAAAAATTCTCAAATAATGAACAATTTTAGTAACTAAAAATATGTTAGAGACAAATTATTTTGATAGCCAAAACCTGATAACTAACGATAATGACCAATTTAGAACTTGCTTGATTTCATGCTTAGATCTTTTTTCTCTTTTTCTCGTGCTTGATCACCATGAACATGTATGGACACCTCAGCATCTTATTTGCAAGGAAAATTTTGTAATTATTGACTTTTATCAATTAAAACTATTTTTATCTATCACATCTATCAAATTATTCTCAAACTTTCACAAACTATATTGAAATTTATTTCCTTTCATATCCAAATCACTTAAAATAAACTATACAAACTTTACCTATAAATCTCCCTAAATCCATTCATCCACTTTCCTCAAAATCCATATTTAGATGTGAGCACAACCTAAAGAGAATTTTTAATAATTTACCAAATTACCTATCTATCTATCTTTATAAACAAATGCTATTATATAAAGATCAAAGCTAATAAATAAATACACCACCATGAATTTATACCGACAGATTTTTCTTTTTTGAATTGATCATACATGCAACAAATTTCTAGATCACGTATAAAAGAAAGAAAATAAAGTTTTTGAAGTAAAAAGAATATATAATTACTCAATCATTTTTTTTAAACAAGATTGAACTATTTTTTAAGTACCTCGTAGGATATGACTCCACAAAGGAGAAAAAAGAAAAAAAACATACAAATTACAAAAACGTAAAGAGAATTTTAAGTTTTAGATAAATCGTAATTTAAAAATAATATATATATATATATATATATATATATATATATATATATATATATTATATTTTAACTTAAAAATAGAATTAATAATTATTCTTTATCAACTTTAAACTTGATCTCTTGATATAGTAGAGACACGTAAAGTAATATGAAGGAAAGGAAAAAATATCCATGTCAAACCTAGTGTTGAGAGAGTCTATAAATATGCAAGGTTGACCAAGATTCACTCTGAAAATGATGACAACACCCAAATATCTACGGAATTATAATGCGATATAAAAAATGCTGAAAACTTAAAGGAACCCACAATTATAAAATAAAGATCTTAAACTAATTACTCGTATGAAAAATAAAAGGATAAAAAAAAAAAGCCAAAAACAATGTTCATCAACTTCTTAACTAGTGAATCTAACTAACATAAAATTCTTTCCTAAACATGTATAAATCTCCTAACCACAATGGCCGGTAATTGAATCTCTATTTTCCACGAAGAAACATGAATTAGTATAAAAGATAAACCGTATTTTTGTAATGAAACGTTAATATTGAAAAATTAAAAATTAAAACTTAACTTTTTTTTTATATCAAGTATAAATCTTATTTTATAAATTGATTTTGTAAGATTGATAAATTTAAAATTTACTTTTAAATAATATCAGAATCATCCGAAATATATTTTAACAAGATGATTATTAGACAATTCTTTTATATATATATATTCACTTGAAAAAAATTGTGTGGAAGATTCCACGTATTAAAAAAAATAATGTGAATCAATTATATATAAACAAATACAAATCTTTCTTACGATTTAATTTTATAAAACTAAACTAAATTTAAAATATACTTTTTAAAAAAGAAAGAATTACCCAAAATAGGTAGATTATTTAATGAATCCGAGGCTAGAAATATTTTCCCAGAAAATGTTGAAAGGGGTGTTTTTGAAGCATAGGCATAGGCATATTTTAAAAGGCAATGATGGACGATGGTGACTTAGTAGTAGGGGAGAGTTAAACCCTATAAATGAGGTGGGGAACCCCATTTTCTTACTTCTCCCTACAACCTATTCTCACTTCTTAGGTTATCAACTTTTCAATTTCATCTTTCAAAATCTGTTAAAAACCATACAAATTATTAAGGTTAGCAAAATCAAAAAGAAAATCATAGGACTGTGATTCTGTCAATGTGGCCCAACAATCACATGCAAAGCGTTTTGGCAGAAGCTCCCTTCAACAACAATTGTTCGTAGTCACGTGGTCATTAAATGTAAACATTTAAGGTTTTTTTGGGTCCCATAATCTTTCATCTCAACTGCAAATACAGTTTTAATTTCTAATAAACTCACCCCAACATAACCAATTACAAGAACCTGTCTTCATTTATCTGCTGCTTATTACATCAGAACATAATGCTAAGATTTGAAAGAGAGACATTAACTTTGAGAGAAAGTTCCATTGACACTCATGTTTTTTGGGATTGAGTTTGGAACATCAAAAACTTAGGTTGTAGTTTCTTTTCCTTTACAACCAACCCTTCAAGCCATTACCTTTTTCTTCCTCTCTTCTGGAAAAAAGATATGTCCCATTCACAAAACAAAAAAACACCCCTCAATTCATTGATACAACAAAAAAGTATTTCTCAATTCTTTTGAATAAAGTGGAGCATTATTAATCAATATTAAATATGTATAACATACCAATATGTTCTTAGTCCTATTAAAAAATACTACGACTTCCTTAATATTACAGATTGAAATCTTGTATTATAAATGAAAGTAATATAACAACTTGGAGAAATTGATATATTTATGGTTATTTTAGCATGTGTAATTTGCATGATGATTTACTTATTATACAATACAAAAATTGTGAATTTGCAAGATGATTTATTTAGTATATAATAAAAAAAACTGTATTATGAACGGTAGTTGTGTATTATGGTATCTATAACTTAAATATTAATAAAGAAGATTGTTTTTATAATGGTTTAGTAATCGTTGTTTGGTATACAAATTTTTTTATTAATTTCCCTTTTAAATGTTATATCTTTTTTTTTTATAATTATTTATTGAAAAATATTAGTCATAAATTTAGTAATATTTTTTTATTTAAAATAATTAAAATAATTAATTTTTAATTTTTATTATCATAAGATAAAGGTAATGTATTTTTACTAGTATACATAATGAATATAGTATTTCAATTACCAGTTTATTAATTTTTTTAAACCTTAAATATTCATAAATAACTTAATTGAAAAAAATAATTTTTTTAGAAGAATAATGTTTTTTTAAACATAAATAATAAATAGATAATAATTATGTCTACCCAGCTTATTGTCATCTTAATATTGAAAAGTCATGACATAAAAGAATACTCTCAAATGATGAAAAATTATTAAAACTAATACATTTCTCCTTTCTTTAGCAATGTTTGATGTGAGAGTTCAAATCATCCATAAAGATGTCTTATAATATTCATGTATTTTCTTTTTTAAGCCCTGAGTATGTCCGATGAACTTACAAAATCCAATTCATCTAATTTTTTCAAAACTAATTTAGTTATCATGATTTCATAAATTAATTCATATATCATAGGAAAGTATTATTTACAATTATAAGTATATACTTTTTTTTTTCTGGTGTTTATTTTTTGTTTGAAAACAAGAAAATAAAAACATAAGGTTTTACGATAATTGATTGTATTGATTGCACAAGCTGTCTCGGTAGGTACCAAGTAAATAGAACAGGCGGTTAGACGTACTCATAGGCCCAACATCACATTCGGCCCAATCCCATCAACCGGGCCCCGCAGGCCCTACTCTTGCCAAAACAAGAGTGACAATTTAACGTTGTCATTCACGTTAGTCACTATCCCAGCCACATCAACGTTTTTCACGGGCACGGGCTTGGTTACGGGTTCGGATTCCACCGGCAACCCGAATTTCAGAAATATTTCAATTACGAAGCTACAAATCACACTACCCAATACTTTTACAATATAAATACATCGATAAATTTTATATAATCAATTAACATCCATTATTTTACTTACTTTATTTTTTTAATTAAAAATTTATTTTCTCTAATTATCATATTATTCTTGAATATTTAAGTGTTAAAATATAGGTTTTCTAATTTTACATAATTTTTGTTGGTAGTGGAGACATGATACATTGCATTTATGATTTTTGTTTTGCATGAAAAGAGTCTAAATTTTTTATTGGTTGTTTTCTGATTGTGTGGTCCTTGCGATATGCCTTAGTATACATTAACTTTAACATTTTTTTTAAAATATTTTTAAATATTAAAATTATTAGATATCAATGTATTTTTGAAAGTCTAAAAGAACAATACAAAAAATCTAACGTAAAATTGAAATTGAACTAAAACTTAAAAATGAAAGAACTTTTATTTTGATCTTAAAACTCACATTGAACTTGAATCCTAGAATTCCTGGTCTGCATAAATCTCATGAAAAGTTGTGGAAATGTTAAAACAAAACACACCAT
>Ga0099822_1010509_pt1 | contig 11471 bp, 12 predicted proteins | sample CowpeawhiteBW_FD_76839 | JGI IMG/M metagenome (GOLD analysis project Ga0099822, IMG submission 76839) | Root nodule microbial communities of legume samples collected from California USA - Cow pea white BW | ecosystem: Host-associated > Plants > Roots > Nodule | place: USA: California | collected... | reverse complement strand
TCCCTTAATTGGCCAATAATTGGTGTCTTAATGTGGGATTAATGATGCAAAACGAAATTACAATTAAACTAAGGTTAATGCCATTCAATTTGTTGTCTTATGATGGTTTTCCAGCCCTCCCTTAGAGGCTAGGGTTTCCTTGCCCTTTCATCTTCATGCCAAAGAATATTTTGGTAAAAATAAAGTTTAATTTAGGTTCACCAAGGTTTGAACCCCTCACCATGCCAAAGCCAACTCAATGTTCAACCATTTAACCAATTCATGTTTTATGATGATTAATATAATTTTATGATGATATTATCACTCAATGTGCTCTAGCATATTATTAAAATCAATAATAATTAAATAACACACAAACGGCACATATAGGACTTGAACCCAAGTCCTCTCAACCACTTGAGCTAGTACTTTTTCACGTCATAGCTATCCGCATTAAATCCCTAAAAGGCTCCCACTACCCGCATTTATTAAATAATTATTTAATTAATTATTTAAATTCCTTGGGTCTTACAAATCACATGGCAACTCTCTCTTGACCTTCAAATAAATGTCCAAGCTCCAAAATTTGCTCCACATAATACTTAAAAACAATGACAAACAATAATTAGACCAATTGATGCCAAATTACTCAAAATTTGGGATAATGGCCCAATGAAGCCCAATTGACGAAATTGCACTAAGAACAACAATTTATCATTGAATCATTATCAAGATAGGCACAAAAAGGTAGTGGAATAAGGAAAAATACTGACTCATCAAATCAACCACACTTACCCTTTTGCACTCTTGGGCAAATTTAAAAAGGACAAGGACATGCAGACAACACAAAGAGACCTACACACAAACAGACACGAAATAGAAAAATAGAGACATATCCAATACAAAAGGATTCCAAATTGCAAGTTATCCATGAACATCATCCAAGCTCTTCAAAACATGTCAAGTACTCAGTTCAGCTTAAGGAGAGAATTGAAAGTACCATAACCTTACAGAATACGCACTGTATCACTCAAATCTCTAGGCTACTGTTTACTCTCAAAGAACCCCTGAAAAACAAGCATCAAACAGACTTGGCAAGCCTCTAGAACCAATAACCAAACCAAAACACATGCAAATAAAGATCAGAAGGACTTTTTCAAGGTTGTAATGGGACTAAGGACAAGGTGTGGAACATATTGATAAGTGGCTAAAAAGAACCAAAGGAAATAGAGAAGCAATGGGGAAATACGTCAAAATCAAGCATGAAAGCAATTCCAAACTCCAACACTTCCAAATTCAATTCTCAAACAATGCTCAAACCCAAACCTTTTTTCTTTCTTTTTTTTCTTTTTCTTTCTTTTATTTCTCTTCATTTTTTAGTAGAGAAACAATTGTTTTCAAGTCCGACATAAAATGTACAAATGAGCAATCCATGAACAAAACATGTGTGCTCACAACCACACTTAAAAGATAACACATATTCCCAAAACAATTCCAAAGCTCCAAAATTTCTTAAGGTAGGATGAATCATGGTTTTTCAGGCTAAGGGCTTGTAATGAGCTATAGAACAATGAAAGGATATACAGGCTCAAAAAGGGCTATAAACGGAAACACTCCAAGGTAGGCTCATTTGGCTGTAGGCTCATTAGAACAAAGTTGCTTAAATTATATCCAAACATGCATGTGAATCAGAAAAGCATCAGAAAGAGTCAAGCCAAGGCCACTGTGCAAGCATTAAGGAGGCATATATCGCACAATAAAGAATGAAGAGTGGCTCAAATTCTCACACAGGGTAAAACAATTCAAAACAAAGTTGGCATGCAAAGAGAAAGAAAGGATATCAATCCACAAAACAACCAACAACTCATCCTCCAAAAGTGAAGTGAGTGTCCCAAACAGAAAATAAAAACTTAACACAAATTAACAAAAAATGAAACAAACACTGACTCCCCCCCACACTTAAAGTACACATTATCTCAATCTGACTCAAGCATAATATCAAATAATCAAACATCAGCAGATGGACCTGGGCAAGTGAAATAAACGTAAGGAAGAGAAAGAAAACTTCCTGAATCACAGTGAAACAGAAGTGGGGTCACGTAGGGAAGTCTCCTCCACAACAGTATCCACCAAAGTAGGGTTGTTGAGGAATGGTTTCAAATGATGCCCATTCACTTTGAAGCTCTTATCAGTGGATTGACTCTTGATCTCAACTACATCATAAGGATAAACATTAGTGACAATGAAAGAACCAATCCACTTTGACCTCAACTTACCACCCATGAGTCCAAGTCTAGAGTTGTACAATAACACATGCTGACCAACAACAAACCTTTTACTCACTATGGAGCTATCATGAAATCTCTTGGTTTTCTCTTTGTAGAATAGATAGTTCTAATATGCTTCCAAACGAATCTCATCTAACTCATTCAGTTGCAACTTTCTTTCCTCCCCAGCTTGATGAAGTGAGAAGTTGTATGATTTGATAACCTAGTAGGCTCGGTGCTCTATCTCCACTAGTAGGTGACATGGCTTACCAAAGACAACCCAATAAGGAGACATCCCAATAGGTGTGATGAGTCATTATTTTCCTCCATTCCACTAGCCTTTGTGTACCCATTTGACAGTTGTTTGGCACTTAATTATTTATCTTTAGTGTGTTTTCATATGTTGGGCTTTATAGGGCCACTGTTCTGAATTTGGGTTAATTTCACATTATTTAACCTATTTTCGTTTTTAATTATTTTTAGGTATTTGGGTGAAGCAATTTTGGAGCTTGGACATTAATCTTCAGATGAAGAAATTTGCCACGTCTACGCCATGTCAGTCAGCCCGTCCACGTCATTGGGCCAGCATTTTCAGCCCATAGTGGCATTTCTGTAATTTTGAGTGGCAGAATGGCATTTTTGTAATTTCGAGTGGTAGATTTGATGCGACCATGTTTTTTAAGGGTTTTCTAGAGGGCAGTCGCACTTCTTCTTCTCTAACCTCCATTTTCATATTTTGAAGTTTTGGTTGATGACCATAGAGGTGCTTCTTTCGTTTTTCACGTTTTAGCACTTGTTTTTACCATTTTTATGCACATTTGACAACACCCAATGTGGGTTTTACGTTTTGAACTCATTTGCCAGCTTAGGCATCTCGTTTTGTGAATTGTATTGACTTGGAACAACACCCATGTATGGGGTTTTCGGTTTTTATATCACAGCAGCGATTTTTGTTCCATTAAAGCTTTAGATTTCTATTTTTGTCTTGAAATTACGTTTGAATAATACCCAAGTTAGGGCTTGATGTTCTGTTTTTGTGAATATCATTTTGAAGGGCTTGTATGCTCCATTTCCATGTCTAGCTAAGCTTTTTGTGTTGATTCCTTGAAGAAATTGAAAAGAAACAATGAGATCATTGGTCATTTCTGGGTTGTGTTCGGATTTGACTTTGGTTCAGGTTGCATTTTCATGATGAAATACGTTTTTGATGCATGTTTAATCTCAAATTCTTGTTTTGTGCACTTTAATGGCTCGTATTCATGCTTAATGTTTATGGGTTCTCTCATAGCTTGCTTAAATTTGTGGGTGTTAGCTGCCTGAAATTTGTTGTGCTTAATGACATAATGAATCCATGTTAATTTTCGCTTAGTTGATTAACTTAGGGTTCATGAGAGCAAAATCGAATAGAACAAGTAATTTGGTAATCTATGATTGGTGGATTTTCAGTGGAATCAAGGAATCAATACATTTTGAATTCTGTTCAATTAAGTTTCGCTATTAGATTTTAGTAATTTTGTATTGAAATTGAATCTGACAACCCACCCCCTTGTGTTATAGTGTTGTGTTTGTCTGAAAAATGAAGCTTTGAACAAAAACATTGGTCGTTAGGAGACGACTCTAGTTGGTTACCACATATTGCATTTATCTGTTTTAATTTGGTGGGGTACGACCTCTATCAAATTTGACGTCGTTGCCAATGACCAATAGTTTTGTTCGAAGTAAAATTTTCAGTATGTTTGTGTTCAATGTGTTGGTGTTTATGTCGTTCAAGTGTGGTTGATTTGGTATAAGTTCATTGTGGTAGTGTTTCTGTGTGTTTTGTGTAGTGTGCATGTTATTTGTGTGGTAGAGTGAATAGTGTCGCGACGCATGAAAAATGTCATTTCTAGAGTAGTGAATAGTGCATGAATAGTATCGAATTCTGGCATTAACTTGTAGAATTTTGTTCTGGTAGCTACGCTGCTTGTTTTCACTTGAAATTTTTTTCCTCACTTCTAAGACCTTGAACTTGATGGGAAAAATGGTTGAAGCAGCTGGTATGGTGTGGTTTGAGAGATTCAAAAAATTTTGGACTGATTTTCAGTTAAACTTCAAAGGATCGTAACTTTTGCTCTAGTTATCAGAATCACTATTATTTTATATGCATTTGGGGTGGAATTTAATTTCCTACCTTGTAGCAATTTACTCTACCGGTTATCAAACTCAAATTCTCTAGAAAATGTCGTTTTCTATCTTTCATCAACATTTTTTTTATTTTTCTTCATTTTTTTCACTTACACTTATAGCCAATATGTTAGCATATTCAACATGTTGATTTTTCCATTCAATCTATTGATTTCACTTAGCTTAAGTGAAATCAGCTGATTAAAAAATTATTTAACTGATTAAATATGTAACAAATAGAATTATTGCAGTAAACCATTTAACATATTAAAAACTCATTCAACAAGTTAAAAGACAACAACTAGACCTTATTATTTACATTAAGAGCACCAATCTTCAAGCTTTGTGTTCTTCATGTGAAACCTATATTCAACACACATACACCAGGCTTGATCAAAACGTGAATTTTCAAGTCTTCACATCTTCATCAATTAATCATAGCTTCATCATATCCCAATGCAAAGGCCTCATATCTTCATTAAATCTTCAAGCATCAAATTATTTGTGCTAACAATCTCTCCCTAATTTGATAAAGCCAATCTCCATTGATTCTCAGTCAATCTCCATTAAACCTCCATTTAATTAATGAAGCAACTCCATTGAATTTATGAAGCAACATCTTCCATTTATTTGTTAAGCTTGTGAATCTGTAAAATATCCCAAACCAGTACACACAAGATAACAAACACACACAAATGAACATGCTCCCCCTATTACTACTATGGGTTATCATATAGATTTGGTATTTCAATTTCTTGGTTCAATCCCTTCAATATTTCAATTTCTTAGTTTAGTCCCTTCAGTATTTATCCCCATTTGGATTCATCAAATACAAGTGAAACAACTAAGTAACAATAAATGAAAATTTTCCATTAATCAAAGAACATGATATAGGGGACAAGAACTAAAGGAGTAAAAAAAATAAAACCTAATATATTTAACAAACTAAAATTTAAAAACAATCAACTAAAAATATGAAAAAACTCATGAAAGAACAATGCAACACCAACAATGCAATGCATGATCCTAAAGGCCGACACACTCAGTCATCCTAAGGATTGTTCCTAGTTTGGAATCATGTCAACATATCATGAATGTGATGAATTTGGCCATCCAAGTCTTTAAACCTCTCATTGCAAAAGGTGTGATGTGCATCTTGAGACACATTGAGTTCATGCAATTGGTAAAGCACTATCCTTTCAAACTAGGAGTACACAGGGCCTCTGTCTTTTGGAGGGTTGTAGGGGACAATGTCCATTGGTCCAGGAGTGGGTTCTTCTTCTTCCTCTTGATTTGTCGCACTTGGGCCAGCTTCTTCTTCTTCTTCTTTTATTGTATCCATCTATTGTTTCATTTTATTGATCTCTTGTTCATCTATCTGATTCATCTTCATCATTTCAGTCATCATATTCATTAAATTTAACAAAGTGACCTTTCTAACTATATCATTAATTAGCTTACTTATACCTTCAAACATTTGCTCGACTCTAATGGCCAACTTTAGAAGCATATAAGTGCTTTAAATTCTAGAGTTTCAGGAAATCTCTGATGGGGTTGGAGGGTGGTATTAACAGTTACAAGTAATTCTATAAAGTTGTTTTTACTTGCATCCCTTAACATATTAGATAGTATTTGTTTATTTTCATACCACTATTGCTCAATATTTATGCATCATTGATTAACCCGCAACCTTTCATCCATGACCTCCAATTTCTCTTTAACTTCACCCATTAGTATCATAACTTCCCTGTAGGATGGTCCATTGGTTTCTTCAATTTGTTATGGGGATACATATTGTTGCTGGAAACTATGTGGAACATATGGTTACTGTGGATAGTAATTGTAATCCATTTGAAAACAATAATGTTGATTATTATCGTATGAAGAATGAGTTTACAGTTTTTAGAGAGGTTTTCTGAAAAGAAATAAGTTAAAAGTTTGTTGAGTAGACTTCTAGGAAAGAAAGGTATGTCTCAATGAATAACTTAAGTACCTTATCTTTCCTTATCCAAAGTGTTTCCCAACTAGTTTCACAAATTTCCCAACAAAATTCCTAAAACAAAAATTATGCTTAAAAAAATTGAAAATGCTTAAAGAAAATAAAATAAATGTTAGGAAAAAAATTGAGAAAAAGATGTTAGTGATAAACAAAAATAAAATTAAAACAATGAAAAAAAAGAACTAAAATGATAAAAAATTTAAATGTGTCCCCTAGCAACAACGTCAAATTTGACAATGTTGTCGTTGACGCGATCAAATTAATCTACTTATCTATAACAATTTTAGTATTGTTTAGAAAGTAGTCAACAAAATAGAAAGGGTAAAGTAAGCCAAAGTCGTCTCCCAATGAACACGAAATTGATTTCTAACAAATTAGTTCTTATAAAAACTATACAAAAGGGGTTAGTCAGATCATGAAAGTAATAAGAGAAATAAAATTTGTGAAAGATAAAAGATATAAAAACAATGATAAAGAAAATAGATTGATTCCACTACTTTTTCAAAATAGATTCATCATCGGTTATCCAAATATTATTTCTCAATTAATTATTGTTCTAGATTTCCAAATTAATTAATGTAAATTCTCAATTAATTTGTGGGTGTTCTCACTATCAACCAAAGTACATTCTTAATTAGAAGTAAGAACTTTGTAAATTAATCATAGTAAATTTAAGCAAAGTACATTCTCAATTAAATATTACTATGTCTAATCATATATATTCTTTTACCTCTAGAATCAAGCAACAAACTAATTAACGAAAGTACATTCTTGATTACTTCTAGTTAAAGTTTTCACCTCTAATCAAAGTACATTCTCAATCATTGGCAAAAACTCATTCAATCACATGAAAGTTTCTAAATTTAATCAAAGTACATTCTCAATTAAAATTAAAAACCCTTGAACTCATATGATTAATATGGTATGTAGATTTAACACCTTACTAACTTGCTACAATGTAAAAATCATTACTTTTACTTGATTCGGATACAAGACATAAAAAAATATAAATCACAACAATAATAAAAAGAACAAAGGAATTATTGCATTCTAACCTTACAATCCATAATGAAATTACAATGGAACCAACTTGAGAAGCTTAGCACTCCATGAAATCAAAATAAAATAAAAATACGAGAAGAATGGAGAGAGAATGAAATTAGGCCCCTCTAAGGGTTCCTAAACTCCGAAATTATGAGCTTATTTTTCTGCTTCCCCTTGGTATCATTATATAGGACTTGGACTGGGCTTTTCTATTGCTAAAATCTCTCAAATATCTTTCAAAATAAAGATAAAGATAAATATTATTTATCTTTATAATTGTTATGAATATCTAAAAATATTTGGAGAGATATAGCAATTTTAAAACTATTTGACAAATATTATTTGTTGATAATATCAATATATGATATAATTAAATAAATAAATTATTTAAAGATATGTGATAAATTATCACCAACTAATATTTTCATTAATCTTCCCAAATCAATCATTTGTAATCTCCTTCAATTGTCTTCTAAATAATCCAATAACTTCAAGATATATTTGTTTGTTATGGAGATCTAAAAAGATTTAAGATATCTAAAGATCTATTTCCCCAAATTATCTTTTATCATGAATATTTATGAATTATCAAAGCCCTTTTTCTAGAAAAAGGTAAAGAAAATTGCAAGGTTCAATTTTTTCTGTTTGTTCCATCCTCTTGGCTTAGCCAAACTTCTTCATTTTTTTCAAGCTTTTCCTACCTTCTTCATGCAATGCTTGCCTTGGATTTTTATGATTTTGATAATTTTCTATTCTTGGATTTATCTTTAAGCTGTCATGAAGCTTTAATCAATTTATTTCCACAGCTCCATGAGATAAACTTAGTTGCAGCTGCACTAACACACATCAAAATATCCAAAGAACATTTATACAACTAAAAAGCTATTTTTAACATGTTTTTGTATCTCATGCTCAATAAACTCAATTATTAGAAATCCCAATAGAATCAATCTTTTAAGTACAAATATCCAATTAAATAACCATAATTAAACATTAAATGAGGGCATAAATATGGACTCATCACATATTGAGGTAGTGAAGGTTGTGGTTGATTGTACACAACCTCATAAGGTGTCACCCCAATAGAGGAATGCTTGGCTGAGTTGTAGTTCCATTCTACCCAATGTAAATATTTTCCCCACAACTTTGTTTCAATATGGATGAAAGCTCCCAAATATTGCTCCAACATCTTGTTAACTACATTTTCAATTCTATGCCACTCATTCGGAAGAGTTCTTTCAAAAAATTACTCATAAAAATAGGGTCCCTAACAAAAGTTATGCTTTTAGGCAAGCCATGTAGTTTTCACATCATAGAAGCAAATAATTTAGCAACCTTAATAGTTGAAAAATTTGTTGGAAGCATTCCAAAATGATATACTTTTGAAAACCTATCAACAATAACCAAAATCATCGTATAAGTTTGGAAGGAAGGGAGCCATGTGAAAAAAATCAAGAGATATATCCTTCAAAACTACAGTAGGACGGGAAATGGGTTGTAATAACCCATATGGCAATTGTGTAGATGACTTGATTTGTTCGCACAGGACACAACCCTTACCAAATTTAGCCACGTCTTTCTTTATCCCTTTCCCAAAGAAGTTTTCACTCAGTCGCCCATAAGTTATATGTATTCCAGCATGACCAACCATTGCTATGGCGTGGAATTCCTCTAAAAGGACGTGCTTAAAAGGGGATTGGTTAAAAATATAAATCTTGTCATGATAAAAAGAAATTCCCTTAATAATCTTAAATCATGGGCAACAAAGCACACCTTAATACAGTTATTTTAGTGTTGAATCTGAATTTTAAGCCTATTGTATCTTTGCCACCAAATCACACTATGGCACAGTTAACCCCATCATTTGTGATGAGCTCTCATTTATTCTACTCAAGGCATCGGCTACTCAATTAGCTATCCCTAGTTTATACACAGTTTCATAAGTGTAGTCAAGTAACTTGGACAAGTAATATTGTTGCTCAAGCATTTGCACCACTTGTGTCATTAATTCCCAAAGACTCCTTATATCTGTATGAATTATGAACTTTCTACCCAAAAAGTAAGTTCATGTAGCTCCCTCAAATAAGTTGAAGTTGAGAGAAGCCTTGAGCAAATTCTTTTACTGAAATAGCACATGGGGTGGTTATTTTGCATCAAGATTGCTCCCATTCCTTGCCCTTGATGCATCAGTTTCTATTATGAAATCCTCTTGGAAATTAAGCAATGTAAACACAACTGTATAGGTCAAAGCTTGCTTAAGCTGATCAAATGAATGTTGTGCTTCTTATGACCCAGTAAATGAATCTTTCTTAAGCAAGTTGTTGAGAGGAGTAGTTATGGAAGCATAGTGTTTAACAAACTTTATGCAAAACCTAGTTGTAACATCCCTAAGGAATATTACTTTTTAAAAAAATAAGCGAATTAAAAGAAAATAAATAAGACGCGATAAAATTGATAATACCTCATTTATAATCACATGTTCCCGAAATACGGGGAAATAAAAATCGCAACATTGCATACATCATAAATGTTCGTAATCCAAATTTATTACAACTATAAAAGCTAAAATAGCTAATGTCCAAAAACATGAAAAATATCATAAAACTCAAAGTCTTCAAATGCCCATATAATCCCGCTCTCCATACTCAAGCATCTCCTAGCTCACTTGTCAAATCATCTGCTCCCGGATAATAAATTATCTTATCATCACCACACACAAACAGATAGGGTGAGCTATGCATATATAAATATAAAATAAATATGACACCCATCCCAAGAAGTAAATTTACTGATATGTGTTAACTGCAATTTTACCCACCCCTGATCTCATATTCCTTCATGAGTCATATGCATGAAACTAGGTCTTAGGACTTTACTGTGCTCCCACAAAACTATCCCTTTCGTGGTCCAACCCTACGAGCCAATCCTGCTCATAGTCCAACCCCATAGACTCCTCGTCTGTATTAAACATCCAAGCCTTCCTAGCTTGGACCCTGGCACGCACGCAATGACCATACTATGGACTCCTCGCCTAATAGCAACCAATGGGAATAAAACTATTCCTTGCCCATCGTGCGTCCAACGCATGTAATCACCATACTAAGGACTCCTCGCCCAATAGTAGCCAACGGGAACTAACCAAATCCATGCCCATCATGCGTCCCACCACCAAGCACATCCCAGACCCCTATTGGACTTAGTCCATCAAGCCCAAGCATAAAAGTGAGTGAACTTAGTCCTTCAAGTCCACTAATCCACGCATCAACAATTCCACAGCAACCAAAATCGCCTGGCGCCACACCCTTGCCGCTAGGCAGAAACTTGAAGTCAACCGCCCGGCGACCACACCCTTGCCACCAGGCGCCAGCGGCCAAACAGGAGTCGTGCTGCTCCGTCACCGCCTGGCGGACACAACGCTGCCGCCAGGCGCCTCCTGCAGACAGTGGCCACTACCACTGATTTAAACCCTACCGCTTGGCGGCTCACCCCGCGTCGCCAGGCGCCATACCAGTAGCGCAATGCTACTGGTGTTTTGGCACTATTTACGTGTCTTTAGAGGTTCCAAACTTGAAATTCGTCTTTTGCACATCAATCATAGTAATTAAGACATAACACCACAACTAAACACAACAAGTACAATTAATTCATGCCCAAATTAAATATTAACATGCCCTAACATGCTTTACTTTATTCACTAATGACACAAATCGAGAGATGGTCCATATGGTACCCTCCCCTTGCAACAACACAATTAAACAGTGTACAATACTCTATCAAATTCTAGCTACACACCCAAATCCTGCAAATTCAATTTAAGCATACACCCATACTCTTCATCCATACTTGCATTAAACCTACCCCATATCCACAACATACCCTGAGCCTCATACACATATAGTTTAATTTTCTTATAATTCAGGTCACTAAGTTTAAAACTATGATTGCACCAATACTGAAGTAATGAGACCATCACTGCAATAACCATTAGTTATGAAATATCTAATCCATCCAACTCACAC
>Ga0099822_1010505_pt1 | contig 11475 bp, 7 predicted proteins | sample CowpeawhiteBW_FD_76839 | JGI IMG/M metagenome (GOLD analysis project Ga0099822, IMG submission 76839) | Root nodule microbial communities of legume samples collected from California USA - Cow pea white BW | ecosystem: Host-associated > Plants > Roots > Nodule | place: USA: California | collected... | reverse complement strand
TAAAAAATTTTCTCTCACTGATATATCATATATATTATTTTATATATATATATATATATATATATATATATATATATATATATATATATATATATATATCCTACCATGGTAACCAATCACTGTACAGCTCCATATGAACAATATCTGTGTGTCCATCAAGGTGATCAACCACACTGCCTCGATAAACACAAAAGTCCCATCTGCAAAAAGCTAGGTGACTTAATATAAAAGCTATACTAAATCATGTGGATCACATTTCCTATTTAGTGGTTCCACATTTCCTATTTTTCAAGTGAATAAGACTTACTCCGATCTTGAGGGATCAAGAGTCATAAGAGTGTTGAAGATGGCTTCTGAAGTTCCATCGACCACACCAACTGCCATTATTGCTGGGTGATCACCCCAATGCTGAACAAGGAAAACAACTTCTCATTTTTTAGAAGAGTTGACCGCTTACTAAAATGAAAGTGTTATCCAGTTAGGAGCAACTTACATTTCCAAGGGAATCGCAATCTTTGGCTTCTTTGAACATCCTTAGTCCTGCATAAGGAATGAGCTATATGAGATACAGATTAGTGCCGTAACCATGTGGTCTAGGGCTAAAGCTTTACCATTCTGACAACCAAAAATCTTCCATGGTGAAGGGGCAACAACATCAGAGCTAATCGCTTCAGTGCCTATTTCTGTTTGAAGATTCAAGTTGATGTATTTCCAATCTGTGCTTTTTGAGCCTCCATTTCTGTTTGAACGAAACTTAAGACATTAAAAAGCATACTACCCATAATATGATTAGTTTAACTTTAGATAAATATAAAAGAGTACAGGAAGTTCAATGAATTGTAGGTACGTAAATATTATCACTGCCTTCTAGTAATGTTACAGCAGAAAGAAAAGGACTGATGAGTGTGATTATGTTAATTTTAAAGCATTTTAGATATTCAGAAGGAGAAGTAGAAATTGCTGGACTAAATATTAAAAAGTAGTTAATGTACCTCAAAGTTGAACGTCTTCTTCTAATACAAGCCACTAAATTCTTTGTTGGAGATGGGCACTCCTGAAAAAAAAAACAATAAAATATGCTTCTTATAACGAGAACACCATCCACTCATTAAGATAGCGGAGTACAACCTTCATTGCAGAATCCTGCAAGGTGCGTATCCATTTTGCAGCTTCTTCTGAACTGCTTGCTCCTAACTAAAAAATTATGAAATATACAAGATCAAGAATAATCAGTGAAAATTTTTGTCAGAAATATTTTGCTCGGATTCTTAATTTCAACACACCTTAAGCTTATCACTCTGGTTTGTTGCATTATAAACAGTAAACATGAAGAACACCTGCACAATGCAAACAACTCGTATCGTAAATACAATTATTAAATGTTCCAGGAAACAATGCAGCTCTGTCAAATAAGTAAAAAATAAAAAGCCTCCAGTGTTGTCCCATAGAAAGAGCCGCAGGTTGCTTACCTTTTTGTTCATACTCTCCCTTCCATTATCATTAACCCGAACGCAAGAGTCAATTATTGCACTTCTAATTGGCTCCTGAAAATTAATAAAATGCTTTCATTAATCACAATTTGACAACTCAACCATCGCAAGAAAGGAAATTTCAGAAATATTGTTGTCATTAAAATCGAAGAACACACATACCACACGTATAGACATAAATTAATCCAAAGCCTTAAAAACGTTATCCGTTCCAGGATACATCAAATAATCAAACGTGGTAACGAAACGTTACTCGAACATTAATCAAAATAAAATATTAAAAATAACATGTATAGAGACAGACACCAATGAACAGAGTGAGGTCCATTCAAGAAATTGATCTGTTCGGAGAAATATTTTTGATAGAGAAGGACCTGAGATCAAACTCCTCATCACACACTTAAAGTGAGAAGAAGAACGTTATATAGGAATGGGGGAACGTGGAGTATTTACCTCGGTTGGGGTAGCGGGTTGGATTTTGAAGCTTCGGAGGACATTGTCTTTGAGAATAAAGTACCTCTTCCGTGAGTAATGCTGACCAAAGCGATTGGCCCGAAGGAGATAAAGCCACCCTTCCATTTTCCTCTCACTCTGCGGAAGAACACCCATTTGGAAGAAAATCGGCTACAAAGAAAGAAAACAGTGTTCGAATTCGTGAGGCTGCATGAAATGGAACGAACGAGAATGCGAGCAGAGAAGGAAAAGAACCTGAGAAAGGGGATCGACGATGGCGATTCCCTGACCCCGTGAAAGGGAATCAGAGAATCGAAATTGTGAGGGCAGTGACAACGGTGGTTGTTGTTGCTCTTCTTCTTCTTGTTCTATTTCCTATGTTCCCGCTTCATCAATTCATCAATAACCGTCTTCTGCGTCTTTCCTTCTACTTCATACCACATCATATACTACAATCCCAATTTACCTTCTTGCCCTTCTTCTTTTACCTTTAAAACCACTTTTTTACTCACCCACCTACCTAAAATACATTTCCTCTTTTAAAATCACATCATTTCTTTCTTCATCAATTACTATATCGTTCTATTACATCAAAATTACTTTCTTTTTTCATTTGACTAAGTCTCACATTTTATCTCATTTATCAAAACTTTAAATCCCGATATTTTTCTACATTTATTTTTAGTTTGATTGCCACGTAAATTTTTTGTAAACTATCAATTAAGTAGGAATATATGTGTGTGTCTTTTATAATCAAAATTAAAGTTTCATTTAGTTTATGTCAATATTTAATGAAATTTGTTCTTTTTTACTCATATATTGATGTAAAATTTCAATTCTCGTTAAAGACTAACAATATAAATATAACGTAATACACTTATGAAGTGAGTATCTTGAAGTATAGTTGTAGTTAGGGATGTAAATGGGACGGGTAGAATACAGATAATAGCTCTCTCATACCCTATATGTTGGATAAATACTTGTATCGTACCCGTATTTATATTCGTCGCGCGTATCCGTTATACGAGTACTTCTATAATTTTTTAATATCCATTGATATCCACGAGTATCCACGGATATTTACAAAAGAATAAAAATAAATATTTAACAACATATTTTAATCATAAATTTAAATAAAATGTAATACATAGCATTCATAAATTTTAAACAAAGTTCAAATAACTCATTTAAATAGTCTTGAATAACAATTTACAAAGAAATTATTTTTTTTAAACTAATTGATAAAAAATAACTTATTCAAAATCAATATATTAATATTTTAATCATGTAATTTTATTTTATTTTTAATTTAAAGTATAGTATAGCGGATATGGATATTCACGAATACTATGATATTCGTACTCATCCCGTTAATATGCAGATATTAAAAATACTCGTATCTATTACTTGCGAATATCCATTTATAGTATTATTTTTTATCCATTACAAATTTTATTAGCAGTGGATACAGATTTTTTTACTTGGCGATCCCTAGTCGCAGTATCTATAATAAATATATTTTCATCGTCGTTTTATTAATGAGTAGGGTAGTAAATGGTTAAAAGATGTTTTTGCAGCGTAGATAGAGGGCAAAAAGGTAAATGAAGTGTTATGGTTGAATAGGAAGAAGATAAGAGGTTGTTTGTGAGGCAAGACAGTGATTTTGTTGTTATTAAGATGAAATTAAGAGATAATAAACCTTCAAACATGACTTGCGGGGAATCGTTGTCTTGCATTAATCATGGGACGACAAAAAAGGCTTTCTTTAAAGCCAGTTCCATTCATCTCTAGCTTTACGTATGTGTATATTTTTGTTTTTAAAATTTAATAATATTCACTGCTAAACACAAAATATTAAAGAGAATTTTCTTAATTACTTTGGAAGTGATTATTAAATATAAGACCAGTTTCTTTGTACTTCAAGTATTATTTCTTTAAAAAAAAGTTATTTACTTTTATTAAGGATAATCGTGTTTTTTTATATTATGTAGACGAGATTTATAAGTAATTTACTTTTAATAAATTATATTATAGTTCATTTCTATATGGTTCATAATTTCAAAGAACAAATTTACGATTAATAAATCTTATACAGTTATTAGCAACAGACGATGTTGCTGCGCTTCTATGTAACACTTCTATCATTTTATTTTTTTTATTTATCTAAAATTTATTCATGAGGAAATTTTTCCCTGCACTCCCATATTTTCTTACTATATCTCATAAGCAAATTAGAAAGTTAAATTTGCCCTCTTCATCTGCCCTCCTCCTTTCCCATAGCACCTCCATATTTTTCTTTATCTCAACCTCATTATCTTCTCTCAACTTCATCCTATCTTTGTCTTCGAGTCCATTTTTTCCCACCTCCATCTTCATCTCCATTTTCATCTTCACCCCATCTTCTTCCTCGAAATCAACATTATCTTCTTCTACTTTCACCCTAAGTAATATCTAGTAGTGTTTACTAAAATAAATGAAAAGATCATAATAATATGAAGTGTAAAAAAGAATATAAGGATCAATAATAAAAGATGTGTAATTTAAGTTTTGAACTTTACAATTTATGTGCATTCTGGATTATATAATCTGAAACTATAACTATATCAAGGATATAATTGAAACTTTTAAAAGTGAGAATGCAGGATGAAAATATGGAAGTACAAGAAGAAATTTCCTATTTATGGTTATAGTTTTCTTTTTTTACATTTCATCAAATTTTTTTTATCATATTGTAATATAACATGAGAAACTTTTTTTTTATTACATTGTGATACATATTTATTAATCGAATTAAAAGATATGTTATAAATTATTAACTTAGTTGGAAAACTAAATTAAGTATATACAATATATAGGGATGGTAACAGGACGGGACGGAAACGGGTTTCACTATTCCATACTCATTCCCGTAAAAAAAATTCATCCTCATCCCCATACCCAAACCCAACGGGTATCAAAGTTTTATCTCATCCCCATCCTCATCCCCACCGGGTAACGGGTATAATCTCGTACCCATACCCGTACCCGTTTCCTTACTACTTCAATATAAATTTTGATTAATTTTTATAAAATAATAAAAAATTACGGTAAAAGAAACATAATATTATCAAATATTCAATATTAGGAGGATGATTGTTTCTTCGATATTAAGTACTTTGAAATAAATTATAATTGTTTGCATTTTAGATTGGAATACCAAATAAAATTTCATGAGAACTAAAACATTTATTAAATTTGCAAACTACAAACATTAATGAAACATAGTTGATAAAATTTAAAAATATTTTTAAAAAAACTTAAAGGAAAACAAATATTCAAATTAAAATATATTTTAAATGTTTGTTTACTTCAATTTTTTAAATTCTAATTAATCTCTTTTTTTATACACTAATAAAAATGATAATACATCATTTAATCAAAATGATGCAAATAACAAATAATAAACATAATAAAACAAATTTAACATGATTATTGTATATTTTGAACTCCAATATATGTTGGATGGTGATAAAAAAATATTCATGACAATTACATTAAATTTTGATATTGTAGTAAATAAAAGTTATTTATACAATTATAGTGAAAAATTAAAGTATGATTGATATAATGAGTTAGAAAATAAAAATAATTAGATAAAATATATTGAAATAATATTCTACACGATGAAAATAAACAACAAATAAAAATATTAAAAAATTAACAAATGTATGTCTTAGAAACAATTTGAGAAACTATTGAAAGAAATCACACAAAGGAAAACAAATGTATCATTAAGGGTATGATAAGATGAAAAATACTTTAGACATCTAAGAACACTTTTCAAATATCAACATATATACTCAATGGTTGAGAAATAATTGTTTTAGGGAAACAAAAGAATTCTTCAAATGAAACAAAAATTAATAAAAATAAGTAAATTTTTTTTATATTATCTGGTAAATGGAAAGGTTTATGCTATTATACACTTAAATTGAGAGTATTAAACATACTTATGTGAAAGGAAAACATACAATAAATAAAAATATTAAAAAATAATAAAAATATTCAAATATGAGACATAAAAGAATTTTAATTAACATCCGTCATTTTAACATAATTACATAAATGTTATGATAAGATGATAAATATATTGGAGATGCGAATGAGTTTTATGACAAACCAAATAATTAGAAGAAATAAAAAATTGAAAAATAAATAAATAAATAAATATAAATAAATAAATAAATATATATATATATATATATATATATATATAGGTTACTTAATTAATTATGAATATTTTAATAATTTAAATGATGACGGAAATATGACGGGAACGGATATTATGGCGGAGATATGTACATACTCATAACCATCATCATACCCAATTGAAAAAGTCGGCCGTCAAAATGGGAACGGGTTCGGGCAATCCTCACTCCTCACGAGGACGAGTTTATTGTCAATATCTTGCTATAAACAAATTAATTTAAGAAAAAAATTTCAATTACCCTCTCTAAAACCTGACTTAAACTTATGTATAGGTTAATTACAACTGCTAAAAGAAATTTATTTTCTTTTGTCTTTTTTTTCTTCTAATATTTTTTTTATCTCTTTTCCTTTAATTTGTTTTACCTCTTCTTTTTCTCCATGTCAGTATACGTTCATAATACTATTCAAACAAAGCCTAAGTCAAACCTTAACTCCTATCAAACAAATCAGTGTTACTATAAAATTTTAAAAATATGATAGCCTACTTTCATTCTTCCGTTAGATTATTTAAAAATGTAAAGTTGTTATCTAAGACGCTTAGGTCCTTCAAAACAACGCTTTTCATGTGTTTTGAAAATTCAATTCTAAGTATCTCGTTTTAAAAATCTTATTCTGAAAATTTTAAAAAACTTGTTCCAAAAAATTTCAAAAACATGTAACAAGGTAAAATGTTATTTTCAAAATTTGGGAGGTGAGCAAAGAAAGAGTGGGGTGCAGGAAGTAAAAGCCTAATGTCTTACTACAAAGCCAAACCAAGCCTTAACAAGAAGCATTGCTATACAATTTAACTTATAGCTTGACTAACAAGCCTATTTTTGTATTTTGCAGCTATATTATAATTTTACAACAGCCTAGCGAAAAAAGCAAAACTAACTGGGAAAATCTACTTTTAACTTAAAAGTTCCTCTATCCAAAAAGTGCGGATTACCTTTTAACGAAATGATTATAACATAGATGACTGAATACGTTTTTTTTTTCAATTTAATTCAAGTTTGTATATTGATTGCTAAGTTTCACATAAATATTTCTAATACCTACATAGTAAAATCTTACAGGTTTCTTACAATTAAGTGCCTAAGATCAAATTGCCATTGGAAAATTGTACAAGCAAGTAAACTCTATAATTGCAATCAGTCCTCTTAACTCCACACAATATTTCCAAAAATGCAATAGGAAATTCCAAAACTAAGGAAACCTTGGATCTGCTCAGTCACTGCCTGTTAAGAAAGGCACAATACTTCAATAGAGGGCAGGGCCAAAGAGAATGTTTTAATCATAAAAATAGTTGGAAGAGGGATTTATTACCTTTCAAGAAACTGGTTAGATGTTCTTCACTTGCGTATGGAAAGATCAATGTGAAGATATGCCACAGAAGCAACAAAAAGCAAGAAAAATGCAGATACCAGCATCAATGGCTCAGCAAGCATGAATATAGGGTTAAAACCATAGTATACCTACCAAAAATGAAAACAAAATTGGTTAGACCATACCAGACTTTAAGGTAATTCAAGTAGTCATTGACAAGTTGCGTAGAAATATATTTGGAAAATAAGTCCATGATTTCATAACTATAAAATATTTTATGCCTTCCATTATTGTAGTTGCAGATATGAAAGGCAGCGGTAAATGTTTTTAGTAAATTAAGTAGTGATAGAGAGAGGACGCTCTGTTACATGTTTTGTCGTCTGAGATTAGAAGGCAAAGAGAATTTTGTTTAAAATTATTTGTGGAAACCAGAAAAACATTTTTTCTTGGATTTTACAACTAAGAAAGGCAAACAAAAGGGGATCTAAGAAGAATTTTTCCATTCATCGTTTGTAAGCTTTAAGCCCAAAATTACGAACTGAAGGCATAACATTACCAAACAGAGTAAATAAACAGATTCAAGTAAAACACAACTTTCATCTGCAATAAGACCTCCATCCATTTGCATAAACACCACATTGTTTAAAATGCCTCGTTTATTAACTTGCATTGCTAGGAAATATAGGATACAGGATATTCTATATGCTCTAGAATCATTTTTTGTCATTAACATGGTGTCAACAAATTCTGTTGCATCATCATCATCACATTTAAACAAAAGTATCGTTAGTCCCTGATTTGGACCGCAATAAGCAAAATTATTATCTCAGAATTCGTAAAATGCTCACATACCAAACCAGCTTTATAATTTTCTATTTATTTTTTTCGCATTAGATTGGTAAATACCTGCAAACGAATATTATGCTCAGGAACCACATTTCTTTTTTCTAGAACCACCACAGTCCTGCCGACAACATCAAGATATGAATACTTGATCTGCAAAGTTCAAATTAAAACCATTTTAGCTGCAGGGAGTCAAATGCTTTATGCTACAAGCACAGCAAGTGAAATTCTTCAATAGCAGAATCAAACTAGAGAACAAAAATGAATTATCTTGGAGAACTTGAAGTTAAATTGTATATCTAGACCATATACTATTTTAGTCAAAGATTACGAAATGAAATATTTCTTTAACATATTGATACACCCACCCCCTTTTTCCTTTTCGCAATAAGTTGTGTACTTCTGATTTTTTAGTACTCTGTTGAAACTATAGGATGGGGAGCGTGGCGGGTAAGAGAAGACACTCTGAATAATTTATATTATACGTGATGTATGTTATAGTACAAATCACTGCACCACTAATCAAGTTGAGTACTGGAGCATTACAACAAGTACACGTTCTACTCAGAGCCCACTTTTAGGAGATTTTCTCAATATATAAATATGTAATGCACAAGTTAAGGTCAAATCATCATGTATGATGGCAATTTGACCACGCAGTAAAGAAGTATATCTAATATATTCATACACTGTATCCTCAAATCATCATGGTACTGATTGAAATGCCCTATTTAGAAGAGGGCTTATTATAGACATTGATCCCTGATTATAAGATAGAGAAATGCAGCTGATGTAATTAAAAGTCACAAGTGCACATGTTCCATCTATTTAATGCAGATGAAACTTTGACTGCAGTCGAAAGTTGAAACTAAACCAATGTTGAACGAAAATCATTATCTTAAGAGAAAATTACCTCTAGATGCTGCTTTACTTCAAAAGGAATCTCAGCTGTGGGATCTTTGGATCCCTCCGGCAGCACAACCTGAATTTTAATGGTTCAACAAGAAAGGTAAATTAAACCTCCACGTTTGCATACAAAATCAGTTGAAGCAAGGAGAACAGTTTTCATCTACATAACAAACCCACTTTTACAATCAACTTATCAACCACTGTCTCGACAAGAGGGCAACCAAAAGTAAAATTGAGGTATCTTCTGCCATCTGGTGATTCAAAAAGGAAGTCTTGCAATGGTAGTCCATAGCCAATGACAAATGTTGCTTTCCAGCCTCCAAATAGAGGATACCGAGGTTCAATTTCAAGTTCTGACTGCAATCAATAAACGTGTAAATAAGTATGAATCAGAAAACATGACATTTTACAAAAACGATTATGTTGAATAACGAAAATGATCTATTTGTCATTCAAGACTAAACCCCTTGGTGATCTATATACATCAATAATAACCCTTATATCGCCTACTCTTCATTAATATAGAAGCATGTCCATGAAGAAGTCATCCCTTCCATTCATAATTCATACTTCAGTTTCTATCAACTCATTATGAAGTTGATGTTAACCAGTAAAGCATAAATATAGACCAAATAAAGAAGATGACGATGCTCTTTATGTTGACATGAATGACATTACTTTCAAGCAGAAAAAGCATCATGTCTCACTTATGATGAACACAGCCATGTGGTCACCTATTGAGTTGACACAGCAGTATACTTTTTTTCTAGTGTTCTTCACCCCAAGTTTTGCAAAAGAAAGAGGGAGAAAAAGAAAAGAAATGGTGCATGATGATGCCAAGAAGGATGGGAGAAAAATAATCTTTTTTAAAGACCCGATAACATATATTACCTTCCGAGAATCTGTACGAAGATGTGAAGAGGAAATATTTCCTATTCCATCCCTGTAGTATACTGAGTGGACCCTTGGGGGTAGTTTTGCTAAAAGATGTTTAAATGATGAAACACCAGTACCAGCTGGTCTAGTTTGATATTCAACCCTGCCAACAGAAAAACTCCAGTTATGCACACAGAAAAAATTATATATGAAGGGGAAAATGGCAGAATAAATGTAGAAGAATATAAATATAACATATAAACCAAGAGATACTATAAGTTAATGTTTCATTAACTTTCATCCAGCTGAACAATTGGTAAAGTACATGTTAAAACTGAGGCCATTTCAACTCTCGGAAGTTCAAATACTGGAGTAAAACTACAGTATAAGTCCGTGCCAATCTATACAAATATAGAATAAATAACCCAGGGTGCTTATGAAGAAAGTGCCAATCTATCTGTTCTTGCCTGGATGTGATAAAAATCTTAAAATGATCCTTTTTTTCTGCAGTTAACTACTTTTTAAAAAATATTCATGGATGCTGTCATCACATGTTGCACTAAAACATGTAGTAAAAAGACAATACTTGAAGTTACTACCACTTGAAAGGATTAATATGAAGGAAAGAAGATTTTTATTCAATTGATTAATTTGAAACATAAACATTACATCAGCCTTTATATATAAAGAACTCTAACTCTATAGTAATAATTACAGAGAGAAATCTAGAATCTTCTAACAGCTTCTAAGAGCTTCTAGTAGTAAACTTAATATCCTACAAACAACACACTACCAAATTATCAAACCAGGAAGAATTGTGAGAAACTATATAATGTTTCTAGAGGTGAGATGAGAACACTTTGGCAAATTACAACACACATAAGAATAATAAGCATAAACAAATAAATAAAAATATTAGAAAAAGGTCATTCCAAAATCTTAAACTAACAACTATTTCCTCCTGTTATTTTGACATGTAATTTTTTTTATTTCTTCCAAATTTTAACGGATATATATGTTTCCCAAAGAACTGAATGCAGATCTGAAGCATCAAGTAAAAAAGCGAGATAACAAATATACCTTGAAAAAACACCTTTATGTTGAGCACCGGCATGGACCAAGCTATATCGCTCAGTGACTTGAATGCTTCCCCAGTGAGATATTTCTATTTCACGTTCTAGCTCCTCAACAACCGCAAATGGATTGTTATTTTCAAAATGAACAAGTACAGGAGAATATGAATACGGGGGATGATTTTCATATGGCCCATATTTCAACTCTGTACCAGCACGTTTAGTGGGGTCCACCACCGTGAATGATTCTACCCTAGTGCTTGGTGTCTTGAGAAAAG
>Ga0099822_1010497_pt1 | contig 11478 bp, 5 predicted proteins | sample CowpeawhiteBW_FD_76839 | JGI IMG/M metagenome (GOLD analysis project Ga0099822, IMG submission 76839) | Root nodule microbial communities of legume samples collected from California USA - Cow pea white BW | ecosystem: Host-associated > Plants > Roots > Nodule | place: USA: California | collected... | reverse complement strand
TTATTTTTTTTTTTTTTTTTTTATAATATTAATATTAAATAAAAATTTTTTTTTATTTTTTTTTTTTTTTGGATATTTAAATTTTTTTTTTTTTTTTTTTTTTTTTTATATCTGACATTAGAACTTGGTTATATATATTAGGGTTTAGGTAAAACAATGAACTATATGGTGAATTTAATTTCGAATAAACCAAAATCTAAAAGCAATAAATGTTCAACATTCTATTAGAGAGATATGTTTGAGTAACCTAACTTAATACAAAAACTACTAAGTTTTAGAATAGAGAAGCCAAAAACACATAATTTCAATCTTACTGGACAAGTAATGTTGAACTTAGTTTTCCTTACTTGACAATTGCTTAAAACCTAAGCAACAATTCACAAGATAGAAAGATGAAGTTAAAACTGGTATAGTGTCTCCAAAATACAAAGAAAAATCCAACTAAACAACCAAAAAAAGTCTAATAACAAATTTCTTAACTAACTGAATATGAAACACTATGATTATGATATGCACAAATGGAACTAGAAAAAAAGAAGATAGAATTTCAAATTTAAATAGAAACGTCAAAGATGTTCTCTCTTTCTTATTGGCAAGATTTATTTCAAAAAAATAAAAAAAGGAAGACAAGTAGCTTCATAAACTTAAAAAAAAAAAAGTATATAGATAAAATATGAGGAAAATAAGTATAAAAATAGAGTAAATTTTCTAAATAAATACTTAGCAAAAGTAGATCAAACTTTATTTGCATAATTCTTTTGACTCCCAAACATACTCAGCAAAAATAGCAGAGTTAATTTTATTATAAAATAAATTAAAATAAACAATTTAATTTATGAATATATTTTTAATAATATTACTCAAGATTTAAATAATTTCTTTCACCCATTGAAAATGGTAAGTATTAAAATTCCAAAATTGTTTGAAATTAAAAAATTTCACTAAAATTTAGTTTAAACCAAACACACCCCACTTATATGAGTAGTTTGTCTCCTGAAGAAAAATCATAATAAATATCAAGAGTATATAAAAATAATTATCAATTAATATATTTAAAAAATAGATCTATAATTTATGTAGTTAATGCATAAAAGTCAGGGTTACTTGCATACATTTCTTACACAAACAAGGAGAGCTGATTTTTTTTTTTTTTTAAATCTTAGCCCCTTAAGCAAAAAATATTATCCTCTCTGGGCAATGAGTAGTTATTATTAAACTCCATTTTTTTTTTCGGAACGAACTCCGAAGTTAATTTATACAATAATTTTTCCGAAGTATATACTTTTTGTTTCCTTACGCAACTCATTATCGATAGAATAAATTGATGACATTGATGAAGGAAGCAAAATCGTAAAATACAAATAGTATCCCTTTTAGTACCTAACGAAAGGGAAACAAATTAATATTATATAATAAGTATAAACAAGTCAAATAGCAACAAAAATAGAATACACACTAAGGATTTGGAATTTTATACCAACTTTCTTTTTCATGAATATATCAACTTATCTTCTAATTGATAAATTATCATGCTTCACTAAAAATAATTAATCAATTTTTATAGCATATATATATAAATATATTACAATTTGATTTTGTAAAATTAGATTAATTTTGAAGTATAATTCTTTTGAATTAGAAAATATCCAACTAAAGTTTCTTGTTTATTGAATTTAATATTTTACTTATCATGGAATCGTTGTAGTACCACTTGTTAATGTTTATTCCCATATTTGAAATTTTTATGCTTATATATGAAAGAGTGTATTTAAAGTTTCACATAGACTAAAACTCATGCTAATTAAATGTATATAATTAAATGTATATAAGTAGATACAAAATTTATCTTACAAATTAACTTTGTAAGATTAAATTAAGTTTAAATTTAACTTAACAAAATAATATAAATTTTACTTTATAAATTAGTTTTTTTAAATAAGTTAAATTTAATTATTTTAAGATATTATAAAAACTTATTTTAATAAAATTTATTAGATCTATTGGGTCACTTATTACCAAATCATTATTTAACCATTCACAAAAATTTAGTTTTATACTTTTGAAATTTTGAAATCAACTTGGCACCTACTAATACGGTGCACTTGATAAGAAAGAAGTGCCATGAACATCTGAATTGAAGAAGAAAAAAAGAAAACACCTAATACCACCATGTTTTCACATCTATGACTATCCTGTTGGAAATAGTCCAAGTGTGAGTAAAAAAAGTCCCACATTGAATAGAATAAACAAAGTTAAACACTATATAAGAATAAAGACCTATAACAATATGCCTTAAGGTTTTGGTGTCAAAGTGGTGTCTAAGGTCTTATATGCGTAAGATTAATATCATATAACCATATAGAACCACAATATCTCAATGACTATAACCATAACATATGAAACATAACCCAACATATCCCAAAATGACAGAAGTTACTTACTGTGTGGTCAAAGTTTATGAACTTAATAACTTGCCATCATCTTAGCCTCTAAATATATTAATATTATTTTTAAGTCGTGTAGTTTTTCTTCTAAAAATTCATGCATTATTTTAATTTATATTATCGTAACTTATAAATGGTCCTTTTATATTTTTTTTGGAAATTATCTTGTATAGTTTATTTAATTTGAAAAAATTTATATACAAATCAATATTAACTTATGAAAAATTATATTTCGTTTATCATTTTAGAACGGTTTTTTTTTTTAGAACATGCCCTTACTAAGCTATTTTCAGGATTCAACTTTGAGTGGTCACAAAATTACGTCATTCAAAATCAAAATATTCAATTTCACAATTTATTTTAAATCTAAGTCAACATCTCGCACCACCGAGAACACGGATTGTGAATATTACTCCGTACCTTTCGTTAGAATAAGAACATGGTTTGTAATAAATGGTTGTAAATTAAAATAATATTTTAGTATAAATTTATAGTCGGTTAAATTTAAAGATAATTGTTAATTAAGTAATTTTTTACACTTTATAAGTAATATTCTTTTCGTTTAAGCAGCTTATAAAAAATATTGTTATATGACAAATTTGAAAAAATTGTGATAGGTTGTGCTATGTATGTTATGATATGTCATGGACCACTCCATTAATTTCCCATTTCTCCTGCCTCTACTTTGAGTACATTCTACATTCTCTATTATTTTATTCAACCAAACATGTCACATTATGCCTATTCAATTCCCATTTTCACATTTCAAAACTTTTATCTCGTCATTTGTTTAGATAGAAAGACTGAAAAATATTATAAAGATGAGAATATTAAATTTTTGACCAACAAAAACTGTTTTCTTCCAAATTAAAACGAATTAAGAAAATAATCTCATCTCCATTTATTAAAAATCATGTTTTCAATTAGTAACTTTTTTATTTATACATTTTTCATTCCATTTCTTAGGTATTCTTTATCATTACTTTTATTCCTTTTTTTTTTCCTCTAAATCGAGACAAGTGAATAATGTCTTATTTTACTTACTACATCAACAGTTATCATTTGATGATTAGCTTGTAAAAGGTTTTTACATAGACATCGTGATATTCCAAAATTAACTACCAAAGATTCATCTATATTTACATAACATAATTTTCACTAAACAAACATTTGGAAACCAATCCTAGAAACATCAAATCAACCATGTCTCCCAAACATACATGCGTGGAAGTTTTAGATCACAAACTGTCAAACTCATTTGATTGTGTTCCAACGCAAACCCAGATTTGAAAACTAAATTGATTGTAAAAAATGATATCTTTGAAGATTAAAGTGTGCACCTACAATGTTTCAGGGATCAAATCTCTACCCAGATTGCCATTTTAGAGAAAGTAAATGTATCATTACTCCAATAAAATTCATCTCAGTTAGAAGTCCACTACCAACAAAGTCCTTGCAGAAGACCAGCTTTCACTGGCAAGACTATCTGATAATTAACCACAAGAACACCCAAAACCAGTCAAGTACACTCTCAAAATAACCATAATAAAGACACATCCTTTAGGTGCAGACCATGAATTCAACCATTTCCTGCTTCAACTGATGCCTACAATAAGTATAATTAAACCAAGAGCATACATTTTGTTTAAAGATACGAATACTGCAAGCTGCAAAGCAATTGTTAAAAAAAGCAAGCAATTTAGGTAATCATAAAATACCACATGCTTACACCTCTTCCAATAACTAGTACAATATGTGGTGGCAGCAGCAGTTCCAGTTGATGCAAACTTGCTGCGTGCCAAAATTCTAGGAACACAACTACCTAATCTAGTAAACAAGAGAGGTCCTTTGGTTGACCCATCAAAGGTCATGGTCATCAGATCACACTAGACCTACCTTTAAGAAAAACCTACTATCAACAGTCATATGTATCTCATGAAAACCACATAAAAGCATGTCACTTGGCCCCTTCTGACCCCTTCAGATAAGAAGATTCACCATCTCCGCTGTTGTGTGCAGCAGCAGAGCCACCTTGCCCGTCTCCACCGGCTGTCCCGGCCTCAGAAGCATCTTGCTTGTTTCCACCACGTGCATCGTTTGGACCGGCAGCCGACGGTGGACCACCGCTGTTGCCGCTCCCCAGAACAGCCTCACTGTGCATTGGATGCATGCCATTGTTTATCCCTCCCGGTCTCAGTCCCATTTGACCTTGGATAGCCTGCTGGTGTAGCTGCTGCTGCTGATCCTGAATTTGATGTGGGTTACCAAATTGTAATGGCATTTTCTGAGGGAACATGCCTTGCTGCTGAGCCATTGCTGCTGCTGCTGCCGCCGCCTGAGGATGTTGCATATAGAATCCTGGTTGCATGGCAGGGTGTGGAGCCATCTGCAAGGCAATAAAATCAAGGTTATGGGAAATTGACAGGACTTCAACGGAACCAGCTATGCTCTTTTTTTACCTGTGGAGGCATTGCTGGGGTTTGAGGCTGGGCATCAGCAATTGCAGCTAAATACATCAAATTCTTTTGAAGCTGGGCTTGGTACCTAAGGCAGCAAACCATCACCAACCATGTATAAAACTTGTGCAAAATACGCACTAACATCTTTGAAGGTAATTTCTAGGAAATAGATCAGGATCTAGAATCCCTCATTATTCAGAAAACAGACTACAATAAATTATATATCCTTGGATGCAAATAAAGTTAGTAATGACTGAGGGTGAAAGAACAATTATCAATAGCCCCACCCATTGTGCACAGATAAATGTTAGGATTAGGCAAACCAACCATCAGTACTAACAAAATTGTAGTCAAAAAGAATTTTGAGGCCACTTACTGGGCACATTCTGCAAGTTTTCCAAGATTTTGATTGTCCAATATGGCCAGAATCAGCTTCTTGTTCTCATCAAGGTACTGCATCATGTGCAATGACAGAGTTTCAAATTAAATAATTAAATAATGAAGACATTTGCAGCTTAGCTTACTTTGTTTTAACTTATTATATCATTTGAAGTGTGAAGTGAAAATTAGAAGAGGCAAAAAAGATAGATGAATTGAAAATCTATCCTGGAAATGGCCTAATACACACGGAATAAAATTAACAATATCATTTATGAGAAAATATTTCTTCATGGGTCCAGGATACTATAGTAAAGTCTCACATGCATCAAAACCATTAGTTTGGTGATGAGACCCTCAAACTTCTAAATCTTACAAGAATCCATTATAATGTAGGACTCCTGTGATCCCAGATTCTGTTGCTTATTCATCTGATTGTGATGACATCTTATTTGGGTACTACAATTAAAACCCCATTCAGCCAAGGTAAAAAAACTATGTACGTTGCTAATAGTCCAACCAAAGACCTCCTTATTTTCAAGTAGTTTTCTTAAGACCCCAAACCTACTGTGATAAATGAACAGGTATGTTCAAACTCATAATTATATGATGTTACCAAACTATAATTTAATTGATAAATGATTCATGGGTTATGACTCCTACAAATTTTTGTTACTTTTTATCTGCCGAATCACTCCACTGCAAGAAAATGACAAGAGATGCCTAATTAATTTTTTTTAATGCTAAACTGAGGTTATCTTCATTGATCATCAATCAACAAGTCTCATAGGTGTTCAACTTAAAATACTTTGAAAAAACATATGAGCCTAGTTTGTTTTGAGATTTTGTTTTCCTTCTTCACTTTGTGATTTCACTAATAATTAAAACAATTACACCTTGTTTTCACTTTGTTTCCTATTTTCAAGGACTTATGGGGTTTCCATAGGGGTGGACAAAATTAACTGACATGCAGTACACTGTTAAAAACTGCATTGAACCAAAAAATATTTTCTGCAGAAATATTTAAAAACATGAAACAAAATCAAAACAGAAAGGCATTGTACACTAATAGAAAAGAAGAAACAAACACAGAATATTTTGTCAAACCAACCAGACCTAAAGATATCCCAAAAAGCTAAGATAAAGTTTCAGAAGACTGCAATAAAACTTCTAGTAAAATAATTAAAATGGAGTAACCGACCTTACAATTTTAGATCTATGTAGTAACCGACCCAATCTATGAACTTCAATTTCCTAACCCTTTAAAAAATATTAAAACAAAGATCCTGTGCCACAAATTACAACTTCATTGTTTTGTAATTACTCATTAATAACAGAGCTTTTCCAAAGAGGGGAAAAATGAGCCTATCTACAGTAGTAATCAAGGAGGAAAAATAAGCATCACCGGTGAAAGAAAAATAGTTCCACCAGCATATCCTTTGTTAACTGGAAACTAGTCATGTTTCTGTGTAGAATAACAAAGTATAAACCTTTCAAGGGTTTTGTAATTTGAATGTATTTGGAAGATGTCGGTCATAAATTAGAGAAATAGAACGGTTCCAATTAATAACAGATTCCCAATCAGCCCATTTGAATATTTAAATATGGTCACTGTTAATTAACAACCCTACAAACTATGATTTAGCCAGCACACTTCAAGACAACATTGTCAATGAGTGGTGTAGTTCTTTAAGATATGCTTTTGGGGCCAGTGAAAAATGTTCAACACGCTCAACTAGGCATCAAAGAAAACCTAAATCAGAACCAAGATAAACAAATGTTGTTGCCATACTAGATACTAATTTGATTACTGATGATTCCAGATATTATATAGGTAAATTAGCATCTCAAAGAAGACATGGATTTGCAGTTTTTGATGCAAGGAATTATCCAAGATATATGTCCCTCATTTGTCTTCATTATTCATTAGTTGTGAGCTTTTTGTTTGAAACAACATACATGTCATCCCTATCATGAGGGACAGTAGAAGGTAACAATAAATAATGAATTAATGATGATAATAAAGATAAAACAACATGATTAAATTCATTGCAGATTAGCACAAATCCAATTCATTCTCACTTTGTATTGAACAAGTGTCACCTCCCAACTTCCACAACAAAATAATATGAACAAGTTGAGAAATCATAAACTCTTTTGAACACGCTTTTTACCATTACCTAACATTATTAGACATCACAAAAATTATGTGAACCCTACTCCCTGTCTGAGCAGTTACAGTTACACATGATTTCATGCTTTACAGTAAATTCCAAGTAATAATAAAGAATGTGTTGCTACCAATCCTCTAATAATCATAATGGTAATAATAATAACAATGAACCCATAACAAACTACGGAAACCAACCAAGTTCAATAACCCATGAGGTAAGCAATGGTATTAAAACAGAAAAAAGACATGCCTTTTGAATCTGCTCGGTGGTTATGTTAGTTGGTGGGAAAGAAGGCATCATAGGAATCATTGGCGGTGTCTGCTGCATCTTCTTAGACTCCTCAATCTCACAGAATCTATCAAAAAATAAAAATAAAAAAGGCAAAAACCCTAATTCCCCCAAAATCACCACAGTCAACAGTTACCAAACCCCAAATGAAAAATGTTACACAAACCCTGAAATAAAAGAGGAAAAGACGAAAACTTTGACAGATAGAGTGAGAAAGAGGACCTGGGTATGGTCGGAAAAGAGGTTAGAGCCCGAGAGGTGAGTGTTGGACACGCGGTCCAGAACTGGGGTTTGTCTGTGTGAAGATCCTGTCCGATCTTTTGGGGTACTGTGCAGCCGATGTTTCTGGAATTTGAGGACAAAACAACAAAGCTTAAAAACAAGGAATAGATTAAAGTTAGTTTAGAAGCTGTGCGCAATAAAAAAGAAAAAGAAAATAAAGGAGAGAAATTACCGAAGGAAACAGAACTAAATAGTTAGATTTGGGGTTGTGTGTGTTTCGGCTTGGTAGTTAGAAATTGCAAACAAAGAGAAGAATGAAGGGTTGGGTATTTATAGGTGGTCGCATTCTCCTGTTTGAGTTTGACTGTTGCTGCTGCGTTTAGAACCGGGTATTGTAGTACTGTTGCACCTCATCGCATGAATGGAATGGGATAACCACAACATGTTATTTATTGTTTTTGTTTTTTTTGGAGAAGCGGGTCCTAGGTTAATTCAAGTACTATTACCCTATCTCCTTCAAAGCCCAATTTTAATTTTGCAGGGATTTAGTGTTCAGGGACACTACACTGATTGCGGTCTATTACACCATTTTGTATTTTCATCTACTAGTTATTATACATTATATTTTATTTATTATTATAACTAATGTATTCTCTTTATTAATTAAAGTAAAGTATGCATTAAAATTTTAAAAATAACAAATAACAAGTAATATTTTTTTGTTAAAAATTGTATTTCTTGTGAACATATATTTCAATTAATTAAAATTGTATTTTAAATTTTTCTACTAATTTTTTAACAAGGAACACTTTAAGAAAAAAATAAGAAAGTGATTGGTATAGTTAAATAATATTAATTATTGTTATTAATTAGCTTATAATTTAGTTAATTTTACTACAGGTTAGAAAAATATAACAGTTAATTGCTGAAGTTAGGGTTTTCATTTGTAAACTATGTTGTGCTTGTAGGAAGCATGTAACCTAATATGTATTCTATTGGGATTTCAAAACACTTCTTTTACAAAAATTATTTTTAAAACTTTAAAAGATTTTGAAAAATGTACTAATTCTTTTAAAGACTGTTTTGAAAACTTTATAATTTAATGTTAAATGGTTTTAGAAAATGAAATTATATTTCATAGGAATTTATAAATGTATAAAAATTAATAAAATTATATGACTCTCCCTTTCGTTCAGCAATTAATTATTATGTAGTAATGTTATATTATTTTTTATAACACAGTAACAGAAATAAATAAGGGAATCTGGCATGACAAGAGAAAAGAAATACTATTCTTATTCAATGACTGTAAAAGTTTCATTTTATTTTTATTCGAGAATAAAGACCAGTTTTTTGAACCGTTCAAGAAATAAATGTAAAAATTTATTCAATGAATTTATTGTCAAAGTAAAATAGAAATAATTGACAAATATTTTTTATTACTTTTTTCTTTGTATTATTTTACATAAAAGTTATAATGGTTGCATTATAAACTCGATAACTATGAATAAATATACACCATTTTTGTTGAAAATTGATGATTAAAGAAAAATATGTAAAAAAGTTTATAAGTTATAAAAATATAAGGTATAAGAATGAAATTCGAAAAATAACTTATTTTTATTATTAATTAATCATACATAATATATAATAATAATATTATAGTGTACAAATTTATAACCTCCATTTAGTTTGGGTTGGGATAATATATTTTGAAGTGGTTATTCATTTGAGATTATGAATGTTAGAAATTTAAACAGAAGTTGAAAATGTTCATGTTAATATATGTTAAAAACCTTTTCTTAAATATAAATATAAATGAGAAAATTAAATACTATATAAAAAAAATAAAAATATTCAACTTAAAAATTTTATTTTGAAAGTGATAATATATATATATATATATATATATATATATATATATATATATAAATTCCAGATTGATTGATTTTAATTTTATGCAAGTTTTTTTTAGAGGATTTTTGTTTTTGTTTTTTTAGTATGTCATGAAACAGAACCTAAAAATATGAATAAATATAACAATCAAATTTTAAATATTTCAACACTAAGACTTAACGTATCAATTCAATTATATCAATAAGGACTCTTCGTTGTAACATATAAAAACTTAATTATATTATTGACGTCTAGAGTGCTTGTAACAATATTAAGTCACCATATAACATTTTCTTCTTCTAGATATATGTAAAATGCATACTATTTATTTACTTAAAAATAAACATTAAGAATAAAAATAATGAATAAATAATGAAGTATGTGTGATTCTAAAATGAGAATATTTGCAGGTATTAAAAATAATAATTCAAAATCAAAAAACATTTTAAAATATCAAAAATCAAAAGTCATAAAAAGTTATTAAGAAAAAGCCGTCCTTAGCTATGCCTATTTTTCGTGTATGAAAGTTGCTGACACTTATCATATTTGAAAAGAAAGCTTCGCTCACCCATTTTTTTTTTTTCTATTTCACCTACTCCATTAAATACTATTTCTTAAATTCAACCATTTTATGAATACTGATAGGAAAAAACAAGAAACTTGTGTCATTATATTTTTTAAAAAATAAAAAGTATAATAATTACATAAAAAAGGAAGTATAATGTATTATGCTAAAGAAGTGAATCATATAAAGATGATTTTTTTTTCTAATTTTACTTTTGAATTAACTATTATTTTAAATTGACATAATGATATTTTATTTTTATTCTTTAAATGACTGTTAAAACAAATTTAAATATTTTATAAATTAAAATTTTTATTTTACCATTTTTATTTTTATTAACTATTTTTTAAAATTTAAATATTCATTTACAATAAAAAATTATACAAATAATTTATTTTTAATAAAATAATTTTATAGTTATGTAAAATTTTGTTAGAATAAATTAAAGTAGACATTTGCCACATATATTTCAACTAATTATTGATAACATATTGTTGGGTATTGGGCTCCCTTCCTATGTGGAGAACTTGAGAAGCTCATGTCTCATTTAATTTAGTGGAAATGGGACTATAAAATAAAGAGAGAGGCAGAACAATAGAGTCAGAACACACTGAAAGCCCTAACACATAGAGGGAGAGTTAGAAGGAAAATTTTGTTCACGTTTTTCACAGCTGTCATAGTAGAATTGGCGCTGCGGATTCGTTCACCGTTGGATCGGGCTCAAATTTTTACAGCAGGTTCGGAACTCATTGCTCTTCATTCTAACCGGTCGGATTGTTGATACGAGGTCTGAGTTGGGAGATATTAATTTCGCACTGCAGCAGTGATTTTTAGATGTTTTCCTCTCTTGTTCTTCTCTATTTTGAAAGCTTTGTTGCTTTGTTATTTGTTTGGGTGTTGGCACTAATTTGTGTTATTGATTGAGACTTTTTTGTACTCTTGTTGATCATAGTGAAGCTATTTCTTTGGTCTGGACGACTCGTGGTTTTTATCCTTGATTTGAGGGGTTTTCCACGTTAAAAATCTTGGTGCCTTTATTTGTGCTTTTGGTG
>Ga0099822_1010493_pt1 | contig 11484 bp, 3 predicted proteins | sample CowpeawhiteBW_FD_76839 | JGI IMG/M metagenome (GOLD analysis project Ga0099822, IMG submission 76839) | Root nodule microbial communities of legume samples collected from California USA - Cow pea white BW | ecosystem: Host-associated > Plants > Roots > Nodule | place: USA: California | collected... | reverse complement strand
CCCATACCCATCCCCATACCCAACTGAAAAAGTCGGGGATTCCCCATACCCATACCCATACCCAGTCAATGCGGGGATTCCCCGTCAAAACGGGGACGGGTTCGGGCAATATCCACGGGGACGAGTTTATTTGTCATCTCTAAATATACCTTACAAATATAAAGACAAAAATGTTATTAAGCATATTATATTTCACAATCTTTTCAATAAGCAATTAGTTGAACCAATTTTTTTGTATATTTTTATTAAATAATTAAATAAAGATCAAATTGCAGATTGATGGTATTCTTATAAATCCAACAAACGGAGTCATGATGTGACACTCTAGATACGTAAAAATAAATTAACATTGTTGGTAAAGTAGGATTAAAGTCATGAATTTTAAAAGGAGAGAGACATAGGTAGATCAAGAGTTTGGAAGAGAAAGTAAAACTAAAATTACTCAATAGTTTAGGAAACAAAAATATGATTAACTTTTTTATTTTATTTTAATGATGGTTATGAAAGAAAATTTTCGTTGTATTGACAATTTTGATAGACAACTTTATTTCTTTTAAAATTTAACTTTCAAAAAAACTACATTTTATTTTTAAATTGACATTGTGATTCTATTTACGACTGAAAACCTATAACCATTGTTAAAATGGATCATCAATTTTCTTTTTCACCGGTGGTAAGCTCGTTAAAATGATTTGAATTTAAATATTTAAGTTTTTTCAACAAATAAGTATATTTAAAAAAAAAATTAACTAAAATTTATTGTCTAATTTATAATAATTAGTTTTCAAGATAAATTTTAATTAATCTATGTATTTAAATATTTATTTTAATGTTGTTGGACGTCAAGGTCTAAATTTTTATGAACATGTGAGCCAACTAGATTGTATGTAAAATACAGAAAGATATAACATGCCTTTTGATTGAGAAAATTTTCTGCAGATAAATTTTGATTTCATATTGTTCGAAAACATAATTGTAGATCGGAGATGAAAAATAAATATGTCTTTGTGGATATTGATTAAATTTGCCTTCATTTTGACGGAAAATTTCCACATTATCTAGATATGAATATGAGAAATATCTAACTTTTTCAATTGGGTATGAGAATGATAATGAATTCATTTTGTCCCTTCCCCCATACCTGCCATAATACTCTCGTTACCGCCATATTTCTATTTAAATTATTAAAATTTTCATAGTCTATTGAGTAACATATTATATATATATATATATATATATATATATATATATATATATATATATATACACACACACACACACACACACACACACACACACATCACACTTTTGATTTTTACAAATTGTTTGGCTTGTCATAAAATTCATTCTCCAAGATATCTTTGGTCTTATCACAACCATGCAATTATGTTTAAATGATATATGTCAACTAAATGTTTTGTATGTCTCACATTTGAATATTTCTACTATTTTTTAATATTTTTTTATTGTATATTTTATTTTCACATGAAAATGTATATCGTTCTCAATTTAAGTGTTCAACCCATAAACCTTTCATTTGTTAGGTTATATAAAAAATTATTCTTTTATTCTATTATTATGAATTTTTGTTTCATATGAATAAGTGTTTTGTTTCATTAAAATAATTTTCATAATCTCTCAATCATTAACTAGATTGATATTTGAAGATTTTTCTTATATCCCTATGTATTTTTCATTTTATCATACCCTTAATTATATATTTGATTTCCTTTGTGTGATTTTATTTTATCGATTCTCAAATTCTTTCTAAGAAACACATTTGATCATTATTTTAATATTATAATAGTAAGCAAGCGCGTACAGGTACGAGTACGAATATATATCTTTCACCCGGTAAGAATGATGACGAGAAAAAAGTTTAATACTCGTTGGATTTGAGTATGAAGTTAATGATGAATTTTGTTCTCTCTGGATAAGTATGAGATAGCAAAACTCGTTCCCGTCCTATTACTATCCTATTGTGGATTGCTTAATTATTTTAAAATAAATTAGTGAAAATATATGCGTGTTTACTTTTCTATGATAATAAACTATAAAAGGAAAAAATGTCATCTGAAAGATAAAAAAAAATAGATACCAAAAAGGGGAATCTCTTAATATATTAGTATAAATTATAAGATTAGGGGAATAAGTTTTTTTCCTTACTTCTAATAAAAATCTCAATATTATGGTTCAATTTAGACTCATAATTTTAGAAATATAAAAATTTAATTATTTTAATCAAATTAATAATTCTTTCTTCCCTTCCTTTTAATCACCATGCAACCTTATCACTCTATTATTTATTTATGTTGTATCGTAAATAGTTTTTGTTTATTTTGAAAGTAGTTTTATAATTGTAAAATGATTAAATTTAAAAAACTGATCAAATAAAAAAATTAGTTAAATTTAAAGAAACGGATATCTTAAAAGATAAAATTAAAAAACAAACATACACCTAAAAAGAAAACCCGCGCTATAAAAGGTATTGATACCTATAAACATTTTTCAAACAGGTGATTTATATTTCCGACGAGTCTTCAGAACACTTTGATGTTCAGTTTAAATCTGTTGATCAAAATACAATATATTTCTAACGACTTTTAATTATTAGCAAAGATTTTATTAAACGATGTATTTGTTGACATTTTTCTTAAAATTATATATGATGAAAGGGATTCGGAACCAAAGTTGGGCAAGGAACTTCGTGGTTGACCTTATTAGAGGTGAACAAATAAGATTTTGCTTCTTCCTCCCATTTGAAAATTGATACCTTCTTTGTGATGAATTTCTGTGTTTAAAATAAGGAAGATATTAAATAAATAAATAAATAAATAAATAAATAAACAGCTTCTAAATGTAATAAGAAGCGGGAGAGCAAGTGAAAAGCTGGGGATTAAATGATTAATGCAACCTAAACACTGACTTAATCAGTTTATTAGTAAACAAAGTTAGGTTAATAAGTACTCACTTAGTCAAATTCATATTTTAATTAGCTTCTTAACAATTATTTTTTAAAGCTTATAACTGAAGGATCTATTCACGTAAATGACACATCATCATCATATTATTATTATAATTATTATTTATCTTATTGTAACTGATACATTACTATTTAAATACTTATGATCTCGCTTTGTATTAAATATTTTAAAATGTCAACTCAACGGTTATATAGATTATATTTTAAAAAATATAATCTATACGATTTTTATATAATTAATATCCAGAGGCTAAAATTGCATAAATTTGAGATAGTCCTCACTCTCACTCCATTTCCTGCATATAATAAGATGAAGAATTTGAAGAGGCCGGCACGATGGTTGTTACTCACCAACCATGATGATTGGTATATATATATATATATATATACATGAATACGCATAAATGTTTTGTTTAACCATGACCAAGATCTCAATTCAATCTCTTCAAGATTGTTGACAAAATGACCTAATACAACAAGATTATTTCATTAATATTAATAGAGATAAAAAAATAATTTGGGTTAAATAGACATTCAATAAATACTTTTAATATATATATATAGTTAAGAATATAAGTGTGAGTCTAATTTTCACATTGACTAGAAATGAGAAAGTAGAGCACTGTATAAGAATTAAGGCCCATAAATCTACTGTCTTAAGGTTTTAGACTGAGAGTGGTATCAATGTCAGTGGCGGATCTTGAACCAATATTTTAGGGGTGCCATAATTTTGGTTGAATTACTCTTTTCGTCCTTTTTTCATCCAAAAATGTCAAGTTGGTTCTCTAATTTTTACTAGTATCAATTTGGTCTCTATTTTTTAAAAATTGATACAATTTGGTCCTTTCATTAAATTTCTTGAAGCGTGGATCAATGATTTTTCATCAAAATTGATATTAGGATTATGTCAGTTACACTGAAAAAGCAAACCATTTTTATTCAAGACTTCAATCTTGATGAAAAATATTGATCTGATTTAATAAATTTAACGATAAATGACTAAATTGCATCATTTTTACAAAAATCAGAACCAAATTGAGATTAAAAATGACTGAAGGACCAACTTGATATTTTTGAGCGAAAATGTGGACCAAAAGAGTAATTCCAAAATTTTTACACAAACTAGTAAAAACATTACATTTTTTTTGTGATAATAAAAAATAATAAAATAATAATTATTGTTATTATTATAATTATAAAATTAAATATAAATAATTTTATTATTTTACTATAATTATTTTTCATTCATAATGATTAAAATTAAAGAATAAATAAATAAAAAATGGTTAAATTAAACAGATAATTACTTAAAAGATAATATTAATAAAATAATTATTTTTATTTTAAAATATATTTAAAAGGTAAAATGAAAAAATAAATATGGATAATAAAAAAATAACGTTTCTTTTATATAGATATGAATATATATAAAAAAATCAATTAACAAAATATATTAAAAAAATTATTTAAAATAACATAAAATTATATAAATATAAAAAATTGGGGGAGCCATGGCCCCCCCTTTGTCACTTCAAAGATCCGCTACGGTCAATACCTTATGTGGTTGAACTCATGTCTCATTGATGTTTGTATCTCCCCAATAAAATTCTCTCTCTTAAACCTAACATATATATAATTACATTTTTATTGATGAGACAAATGAGTATCTCATAATATTCAATATGTGAATATTTATTATTTGTTAATAATTACTAGTAAATTTTATTTGAGTATTTTTTTAAAAGTTAATTGATTAAAATAATATTATTAATGAGATAAATATTAATCTTAACATTTAAAATTTGACTTAATATAATTTTATTTTGGGTTAACTATGTTTTTGTTTTTAAACTATAATGTACTTTTGGTTTTAGTTTCTATTTTAAAGTTTGACATTGTTAGGTCCCCATCTTTAAAAAGATGCATGAACATAGTTCTCCTTATCTAAACGTGGCAAACAGGTGAACCATATCAATCCTTTGTTTTTGGACATGTGGTATATTTTTAAAGCATTAAATATTTTTTTACTTCCTAAATTAGGCAGTGAAAATGAAATTTGTTGATGTCCCAAACTTTGTTATATTTTGGTCCTAAACTTTAACAATGATGGTCCTAAATATTAATTTTTTGTACATGTTAAACGACGTTCTAGACTAGCATTAGAACTTGAACGTGGCATAAATAACTCAAACGTCAATGTGAAATGTGTTTGACACATAAAAAAAACTGACGTAATTGAATTAAAATGACTATATTAATTCATTTTTTAAGTTTGAAAACCAAAATATATCAAAGTTTGGAACAAGAAAGAATTTCAATTTCACTTCAAGTTTATGGACCAAAAACATATTTAACCCATTTTTAAAGCACATGTTTATATGCTACACAACCTAACACTTTACTATTTTTATTCTCTACAATTTTCCAACTACTATCTTCCACATCCATCCCTTTCCTTCAATTTCTAGCACAACACATTCATCACCTAACATGCATAGGATACTTAATTCTCCATTCTCCAATTCAACTTCTTCCCTTATCCAAAGCCATTTATACATAACATATAACACTCATAATTTCTCTCATTCCTTCATACAACACCTTATTCAATCTTCATCCGCAACACATCACCACTCAAGTTCAATCTCATCTCTAATCAACCATATCTACATCGAGTAGCACACAACCAACACTTCAATCTATCACCACCTTGACTCACCATCCACACTCATAACACAAAGCATAATACTCCCTTGCACACAACAATGGGGAGGTGCCTTACAGAGATGACCATCCCTGACAACTTCAACGAGTCTTGCAAGCTCAGTTTGCAAAATCAAATTGCACCAATTCATCTAAACTTGAGTTCAATCCCTAATCCACCAAAATTGAAACTCAACCCATTAACAACCCCACACAGAACCTATCGAGGTTCCTTTATCATCCAATTGTTCCTTCATAACCACACTAATCTTCATGTTGTTGTTCAAGCGTCCACCAATTTAAAGGAGAATAAAACAAGAAAGAAGAAAAAATTTAAAAGAGGAGAAGATGGGCAATTGTCTTGTGAAGAGCACATTACGATCACCATTTATTCTCCAATCCTCTTCATTGCACTTTTGCCTCGACACTGGTGACGACCATAGTTTTTGGCATGACGATTGGCGGTAACCAGACGAAAACTTTGTTGAGTCACCCATGGTGGTTTCGTGTTTGGCGTTTTAGGAAAAAAAGAGGGAAGGTGCCCCAAGTTCCAAAGAAGAAAAAAAATGGAGAAAATAAAGAAACAAACTAGAAGATTGAAGAATAATTCTTTTCACTTAAAACTTACACATGTCACATGTCCATAAATGAAGGATTGACGTGACTCAACATTTGCCATGTCCAAAGAAGTTAATGTCGTTAAGTGAGGATGATTGTATTCATGCATTTCTTAGGTATGAGAACTTAATATGATCAAACTTTTAAATATGGACGAAAACCAAAACCATGTTATTGTTTATGAACGAAAAATATAGTTAATCCTTTTACTTTTCTATTTAAATTGTTTTGAAAGATTATTTATTTTTTAAAATTTATATTTTAGCGCAACACTACCATAAAATCCCTCATTAACAACCAATTTTACCAAAAAAAAAAAATGTTAGTCACTATAGTTGCCAATTTAGATATTAATTTACAAAATGAAAAATTATTGATTACGAAAATAGTCACTATTATGAATAAAAAACTATAATTGGTCTCTAAATTGATTTCTAAAATTTACCTACTCAGATTTTGGCTACTAAAGGAAATTGGTTGCTAACATTAGCTATCAAAATTTTTGCTATTAAAGGAATTAGTTTTTAAATTCGTCTCTAATTAATTAATAATCAATCTAGTAATCAATTATAGTTTTTTATTCATAAAAATGATTATTTTAATAATCATTAAATTTTTTATTTTGTAAATTGATCATTGTAGTGACTAACAATTTTTTACCACTAAAATGATTATTATTTAATAGTTTTTTTGTAATACAACTTATTTAACTTCTTTTCAAAAACTAATTTTTTTTTTTGTATTAGTATTGTAGTAAGTAATTTGATTTGAATTGAATATTAATATTAACTTTTTATCTAAGTTTATATTTTAAAATTTTTTTTTAAAAATAATTTTATTTAAAGTTAAAAATATATATAAAAAAACATCCGTAAGTATTCATGTATATTTAATAGAATAAATAATAACACTGATCTTTTTCTAAAAAGGAGAGATAGTAAGTAAGTATTACCTATATTCGAGCCAAACAGTTTTCATCTACTCACCACTTAATATGTTTAACTTAATTTAAACGTATTTGATGTCGCAAATTAAGAAACTAAGTGTGAGGCCCGACTTACTTGTTTTTTAGGCATTGTATAAGTTTAAAAAACTATTATTTAATTAATACTATTGATTTGGTTGCTGATTAACTAAAGCTGGTTATTAAAAAGAAGCTAAGTCAACGAATTGGACAAAAATAATGTTTACTCATTACTTGATCTGTGATAATGTGATAAAGAATTTAATTTATTATTTATCTATTAGATATTCTTTTAAAAAATATCTAAAAGTTTTTTAAAATTTATGGGTATCCATATATATATATATATAAATATTTTTTTTATAAATTATGAAAATAAAATTTAAATAAATTTAGGCTTAAATACCTTTTTGGTCCTCATTTTCATAGTGTTTGTTGCGAATGACGTGGCACAATTTGTATTAGGGTGTATTACGTGTACTGTACAGGTGGCTTAATTAGATTTTGGGGATAAATAAATGAGCTAGGGTTTTGGTAGGGAATGTTTGGGCAGTTGGTGAGTTTTGGCAATCTTGTTCCTCCATTCCCAATTGGAGCACACACCTAGCAGTTTGGGAAAGAGTGATCTTAACAATTAAAGAGTTAAATATTGATGCTTACAGATACCTTATTGCTATACCTCCAAGGTATCTCTACTGTACAAATACATGATTTCTATACAAATACCTTATTTCTGTACAAATACCTGATATCAATTGGGAATGGAGGAACAAGATTGCCAAAACTCACCAACTGCCCAAACATTCCCTACCAAAACCCTAGCTCACTTATTTATCCCAAAATATCTAATTAAGTCACATGTACAATACACGTAATACACCCTAATACAAATCATGCCACATGTACAATGCTCCATTAATGATTTAAACGGCGTTACAGAAAAGGACCAAATAAAACACGAATTGCGAAAATGATGACCATTTTAAACATTATGTGAAAATGAGGACCATCCGCAACAAACACTACAAAAATGAGGATCAAAAAGGTATTTAAGCCATAAATTTACATTAAAATAAATAAATAAAAATTTAATTAAATTTTAATTTTAATTAAATTTATCCTGATAAAATATAAATTAAATTTTAATTTTAATTATCTTTAACTTAACAAAATATAAACTAAACTTGAATTTTTTGTGGATAACGAATACTATAGGTACAAATAATATGATATTCGCACCCAACCCGTTTATAAACGAGTATTAAAATATTCGTTACATGCTATCCCATATAAAAATCCCATATTTATCCGTTGCCTGTGAGAATAGATATTAATGAGTGGTCCAATAGGATCTCGATAGCGAGTGAAACTATATGCTCAACAAACACAAAATTTACTAGAAAAAGCTTTACACAATGATTAACTTTGATATCATGTTAAGTATTGAACTTTAAGTATAATTCAACTTATAAAATCAATATATAAGGTAAGATTTATACTTAGTTACAGGATCTTCAACCAATATTTTGGGGTGTCAAAATTTTGGTTGAATTACTCTTTTGGTTCATTTTTTGTCCAAAAATGTCAAGTTGGTAATCTAATTTTTTTTAGTCTCAATTTGGTTCCGATTTTTTAAAATTGATGCAATTTGATTCTTTTTGTGAAATCTCTTAAAACGTTGCAAAGATTTTTCATCAAAATTCATACTTGAATTATGTTAATTATACCAATGAAGCAAACTACGATTATTCACAACTTTAATTTAATTAAAAAATCTTGACCTGATAAAAGTTTAACAAAAAATAATCAAATTGCATAGATCAATTTGAGATTGAAAATAATGAAAAACCAACTTAATATATTTGAAAGAAAATTAAAATCAAAAGAGTAATATCCAAATTTTTTATATACACTAGTAAAAATATTATATTTACTTTTTTTATGATAATAAAAAATAAAAAATATAATAATTATTATTATAATTATAAAATTAAATATAAATATTTTTATAATTTTACTCTAATTAATTTTTATTTATAATGATTAAATCTAAAAAACAGTTAAATAAAAATATGGTTAAATTAAACAATTGATCATTTAAAAGATATTATTAACAAAATAATTATTTTAATTTTAAAAAATATTTAAAAGATAAGATTGAAAATGTGAAAAAAGATTATTTTATATATAAATATAAATATATGAAAAAAAATTAAAAATTAAAAAATTAAATATATTAAAAATATTGAATTTTAAAAAACATATTTAAAATTATATATTAAAATATATAGATTTAAAAAAATTTGGAAGGCCATAACTCCCTCTATCAAGTGCAAGATCCGCTAAATAATATATTCTAAACTATTTTTATCTTTAATTCACATGAGACGATTAACTTATGAACTCTTTATTACCCGACACATATTAACCAAGTTGAACCATTATTATAAAAAGCGCCACGTGTCTGACAAATGTCAAACCATGAATTTAAAAAACGTTTCTGAAACAGTGACATGTCTAATCTCCTTGGCTGGACGCACGAGCGCATTGAATATTTTCGTCACTTTTTTTTTTTTCGTTTACAAATCTTTCACTTTTCTTTTTAGATCACATGTTCTTATTTGAATTCCTATTTTAAATTTTTAAAAAATAAGTATTTTTAGTTTATGTAAGAGTAATAATTTTTGTTTAATTCTAATAATTTGATTGTGATCATAATTATTTTAATTTTAATTTTTCAGAACACAACGTGTATCTAGATTTATAGCCATTTTGAGATGGGATGTGATGCAATGCAACATATCTCTATCTACCGTTGTGAAGTGAATAAAAATCGTTTCCGTAGACTTTTACAAGTGACGAACTAAAATTAAAAAAAAAAAATTATGAGGAACAAAATGAAAATAGATTATATTTTCATCATGTCATCATCAAATATATGAAACAACAAATATATATATTTTTAAAATGTATCAGACCATACTTGCTTTATTTTTAATTTGTGTAAAAGTTAACAAAATATATAAAACTAAACTCACCTTGCGACTAATCCAAAACTGGGTCGAGATACGAAGAGATGAACCGTGACCCTTTACCAAACATAAGACATAGTTAAATAATATGCAACTTTTCCTATCATATTCAGTTAAGGATAAATTAAAATACAAAAGGGAACATAGTTTTAGCAACATTTAATTTCAAAGTTAAGTAACTTAAATTTTTTTAATGTCAGGTGATACTTGAACTGAGTATTTTTTACTTGACAACTTTTTTAATTATTTTTTCACGTATACATTTTAGGAAGAAACCAAAGACCAAAGTCAAAGTTAGCATTAGTTTGAGATAATTACGTTAGCGTAGTAGAATTGAATAATTTTATTATGTTTACAAATAATTTTAAAAATATGATGGCAGCAAATGCATATATCGTGCATTAGAACAATATATTAATTAAAAATACAATTTTAAAATTATATTTTATTTTCCATACATTTTACATGTTGATAAATTGATATTAATGTTAATCAGCTTATAGCCCAATAAAAACTAACTTGAATTTCAAAATCAGAACAGCGAAATCACAAGTTTAACTCTACGAAATTGTAAAAAAAATATGAAGTAATTACAGTAAATATCAGATGAACATAAAGTTTTTTAACTCCACTTCCTTATTCCCTCAATTACCATGCTCCCCTGCCTACACAGTTCTCCCCTACTTTACAAATAACAGTAAAATATATTTTTCAAAAGTGTTACCTAATAGATCCAAATAGAATTTAACAATTTAGGAACTCTATCTAATTTAATCTAAAGATTTTTTTTATTAAATTAGATTATGAATTTATCTAAAATTAATTTAAGTCAACTTGTATATATCTCTAATCTGTAAAAGAGAGTTAGGAAGAAAATGTTAAAAAATAAATAAAAAAAGTAATAATCACGTAATTTTGAAGAAAGTCTGATCAAAAGTAGTTTGATAGAATTTCAAATTGTGGAGGATGGGATAGAGACAGAGCTGTTGATCAATAAGCCTTACCATGCAAATGATGTAAAAGTTCGCTAACGATTTGTATTTTCAGAAAATAACAAGTTTTCTCGTTTTTGGATAAAAATACAGAGTTTATCATAAAAAAATGACAGGTATTTAATATATATATATATATATATATATATATATATATATATATATATATATATATTAAATATATATATATAT